>Ga0156231_1023_pt1 | contig 214072 bp, 202 predicted proteins | sample RifCSPlowO2_12_FD_107878 | JGI IMG/M metagenome (GOLD analysis project Ga0156231, IMG submission 107878) | Burkholderiales bacterium RIFCSPLOWO2_12_FULL_64_99
CTCGCAGCCGATCCTCGTATGAAAACATGAACTACCTCCAGGTAGTCCAAGAAATCGTCCGCACCCCCGGTGGCTCAGATTTGGATCGGCGCGGACAGGCCAGAGCCTTCTAGGCCGCCTCCTTGCCCTGTTCAGACGGAAGGACACTCCCAACTGAGCCAGGCCCCACGGCCACACAGAGGGCCACGACCGAAGCGCCTGGGCCGAGCTCAACTTGATGCAGCCGCTTGCCTCATGTTCAGTGCGTTACACGGAGAGGCTGCCAGACATGGCCGTGAGCTGGGCCGACGCTTGCTTGCGGGTGCCGGAGGTCTTGCTGGCACCAAAGCAAAAGCCACCGTGAGCGAGCACGATTGGGGCGAGTTGCCTACAGATTGCCTACAAGCAACTCAGAGGCCCCAAAGCAAAAAGCCACCGCGAGGGTGGCTTTTTTGTCTAAGTCGTTGTCACGCTTAGAGAAATTCTGGTGGCGCTTCAGGGATTCGAACCCCGGACCTGCGGATTATGATTCCGTCGCTCTAACCGGCTGAGCTAAAGCGCCATCAAGACTTGAAGTATATGCTGAATTTTGACGCTCGCGCAAGCGCTGTCGCTAAAAATCTTCAACAGCGGGCGGACTCTTGAAAAGCGATGAGGCGGCGCCATCTGTCGCCCATCCGTTCCCGCAATCCTTTTGTCTGCACCAGAACACGTCATGACCAAGCAAACCCATTCTTTCCAGGCCGAAGTCAAGCAACTGCTGCACCTGGTCACGCACGCCCTGTACTCCAACAAGGAAATCTTCCTGCGCGAGCTGATCTCCAACGCCTCCGACGCGTGCGACAAGCTGCGCTTCGAGGCCCTCGATCACAGCGCCCTGTATGAAGACGCACCCAACCTCGATGTGCGCGTGCTGGTCGACAAGGCCAATCGCACCATCACCATCCGCGACAACGGCATCGGCATGAGCGCGCAGGAGGCCATCGACCACCTCGGCACCATCGCCAAGAGCGGCACCAAGGACTTCATGGGCCGCCTCTCCGGCGACCAGAAGAAAGACGCCCAGCTCATTGGCCAGTTCGGCGTGGGCTTTTACAGCGGCTACATCGTGGCTGACCGCATCACCGTCGAATCGCGCCGCGCTGGCCTGAAGGCCGAAGAGGGCGTGCGCTGGAGCAGCGAAGGCACCGGCGACTTCGAAGTCGACGCCATCACCAAACCCAGCCGTGGCACCGACATCACCCTGCACCTGCGCGAAGGCGAAGACGAGTTCCTCACCGCCTGGAAGCTGCGCAGCATCATCGGCAAGTACTCCGACCACATCTCCCTGCCCATCCTGATGCAAAAGGAAGAGTGGGACAAGGACAAGGGCGAGTACGTCGTCCAGGACGAGTGGGAAACCGTCAACCAGGCGGCCGCCCTGTGGTCGCGCAGCAAGAGCGACATCACCCCCGAGCAGTACCAGGAGTTCTACAAACAGATCAGCCACGACAGCGAAGACGCGCTGGCCTTCACCCATAACCGTGTCGAAGGCCGCAGCGAGTACACCCAACTGCTGTACGTGCCGGCCAAGGCACCGTTCGACCTGTGGAACCGTGACAAGCGCGGTGGTCTCAAGCTCTACGTCAAGCGCGTCTTCATCATGGACGACGCCGAAGCCCTGCTGCCCAACTACCTGCGCTTCGTCAAGGGCGTGATTGACTCGGCCGACCTGCCGCTCAACGTCAGTCGCGAAATCTTGCAGGAAAGCCGTGACGTCAAGGCCATCCGCGAAGGCTGTACCAAGCGCGTGCTGTCCATGCTCGAAGAGTTGGCCAATCACGAAGACCAGGCCAAGCGCGACCAGTACGCATCCTTCTGGGCTGAGTTCGGCGCCGTGCTCAAGGAAGGCATTGGCGAAGACTTTGCCAACAAGGAGCGTCTGGCCAAGCTGTTCCGCTTTGCCTCCACGCACGACGAATCTGGCGCACAAAGCGTGTCGCTGGCCGATTACGTGTCGCGCATGAAAGACGGCCAGGAGGCCATCTACGTCATCGCCGCCGACAACCAGGTCGCCGCCAAGAGCAGCCCGCAACTCGAGCTCTTCAAGAAAAAGGGCATCGAAGTGCTGCTGCTGACCGACCGCGTCGACGAGTGGCTGCTCTCGCACCTCTACGATTTCGAGGGCAAGCCGCTGCTGAACGTCACAAAGGGGGCGGTGGACCTGGGCAAGCTGCAGGACGAAGAAGAAAAGAAGAAAGCCGAAGAGGCCGCTGCCACCTTCAAGCCGGTGCTGGAGCGCCTCCAGGCTGCCCTGGGTGAGCGCACGAAAGAAGTGCGCGTCACGACCCGTCTGGTGGACTCACCCGCCTGTCTCGTCACCGAGTCGGGCGACATGAGTGCCCACCTGGCGCGTCTGCTGAAGCAGGCAGGTCAGGCCGCGCCCGAGGTCAAGCCCATTCTGGAAGTGAACCCTGACCACGCCTTGGTGAAGAAGCTGGAAACCAGTGCCCACTTCGACGACCTCGCCCACATCCTGTTCGATCAGGCGCTGCTGGCTGAAGGTGGGCAGCTCGAAGACCCGGCGTCTTATGTGCGCCGTGTCAACTCGTTGCTGCTGAACGCGACGGTTTGAGTTCGTCCAGGGGTGCGGGCGCCGAGCCCGTGACCCCATCAAAGCGGCTGTCGAATGCGAAAAACGAGTCCTGCGCAAAGCTGGACTCGGCCCACAGGGCCGCGCGTTCGGCGCGACGCTCCTTGAGTTTGCGAGCGAGTTGATCGCCCGCATCGTTGAACTCATCATCATGGCGCTCATGCTGGGGCGTGGCCACATCCTGCCCCAGTGCCCAGGCAGCCATCAGGGCGCCTTGCGGCCATTGGCCAGGGCGGCAGCGCAGATAGCGCACGCGACACGCCTCCAGGGTGGCTTCCTTGAGTTTCTGTGAGCGCCCCGTGGAGCGGGACGAAGTGGACTGCGACTCCAGGTCGATGGCCGAAATCACCACCCCGTTGGGCGTGCAGACCAGCAAAGACACATTGAGCGACTGCAAACGGTCGTACCAGGTGCGGGCGTCGCGTGCGTCGGCGGATTGGCAAAAGCGCAGCAGATTGACCTTGGCCAACACCACATGCTGGGGCAGGGTGGCGCGCAATTCTCGGAACAGGGCGCGTTCATGGGCATTCAGCAGCGGCCGCGCCTGCAAATTCCAGCGCTTGGGCCAGTTTTGATGCCGTGCGCGGGTGGCATAGGCATGACCACCCCAGCCCAGCAGCAGGCCGCCGACCAAGGCCGTCGCACACACAAGCCATAACCACGCATTCGACGCCATGCTGTTCCCCGTTCAACGCTGGGATGGTACGCCGCGCGGCTGTCGGGCGAAACCCCTCTGGCGAGGGGTCAGGACGAAGCCATCAGCATGCGCAGCCAGTCGCTGATGTGCATCACGCGGTACTTCACGCGGTAGATGACTTCTGCGGCCAGCGATTGCAGTGAGCTGTCGAGGTGGCTGCCCACCGTGTCGGGCGGCAGCTTCAGCCACGCCTGAGAATCGGGGCCGTCTTGCTCGATCACGGCGCCGGCCTTGGCCGCAATGCGCAGCATCGGGGCGTTCTCGCTCAGCGCGTGGATCATCATGTGGGTGGCGTGCTGGTTGCGCGCATGGGTGATGGCGTGCTGAAACAGACGCATGCCCAGTCCTTTGCCGCGCCCGGACGGCAGCACCGACACCCCGAACTCCATCGCACGGGTGTCCGGGTGAGCCTCATGTGGGCCATGTCCAGGCAGGGCAGCCAGGTGGGCCACGGCCACCAGGCGCAGCTTGCGGTCAAAAATGCCGAACACCTCGTCTCGCTTGAAATCGATCGAGGCCACGTACTGAGTCAGCTGGTGCTGCGTGGCGAGGAAACCGAAACGCAGATAGCGATCCCGCTCGTCCAGGTGGAGCAGGTGGTCCAGGATTCGAGGGCGATGTCGGGCGTGCAGGTCACGAATCGGCACCCAATGCTCGCCATGCAGGCCGGACTTCGGGTTCGGTGCGCCCAAGTCCGGCCCCAGTCCGAATCTGTCCAGATCGGAGCTTGGCTTGATGGCAGTCATCGCTGACCCCTTTTTGAACCTGTGAAACGCATGTCTCGTCGTCCCGTGTTGCAACGCATCATAACCTAGGGTTAACACCAATGCAGCAGGCTTGCAGCGCCTCCCACCGCACAATGCAGGTCAAGTCTAGTGGTGGTGGCGCGGTTGCGAGCGTTCTGTGAGGCACTTTCGCGGGCAAAGTTTGCACGTGGGTGTCAAAGCGGGCTATACTGCGCGATTCCCGACATGGTTGCCGGGAGGGTTGCGTGCAGCGATGAGTTGTGCGCAATCGGGGACGCAGGCCAATACGCTGGGACACGCTTTGAGTGCACCGCAGGTCCGCCGCCCGTTGCTTGAGAGGCCACCACATCCTAAGAAGTGGTTCCAATGGCGACAGTCAGCCAGTTTTTTACCAAGGAAATCTCATGAAGACCTTCAGCGCCAAGCCGGCCGAAGTGAAGCACGAGTGGTTTGTGATCGACGCCACCGATAAGGTGCTCGGACGAGTGGCCAGCGAAGTCGCTCTCCGTCTGCGCGGCAAGCACAAGGCCATTTACACGCCTCACGTGGACACCGGCGATTTCATCGTCATCGTCAACGCCGACAAGATCCGCGTCACTGGCACCAAGGCCAACGACAAGATTTACTATCGTCACTCGGGCTTCCCCGGCGGCATCTACGCCACGAAGTTCAAGGACATGCAAGCCAAGCACCCTGGCCGCGCCATCGAGAAGGCCGTCAAGGGCATGCTGCCCAAGGGTCCCCTGGGCTACGCCATGATCAAGAAGCTGAAGGTCTATGCAGGCGGTGAGCATCCTCACGCAGCCCAGCAGCCCAAGGCCCTGGAAATCTAAGGAGCGGCCACATGATTGGTAACTGGAACTACGGCACCGGCCGTCGCAAGTCGTCCGTCGCCCGCGTCTTCATCAAGAAGGGCACTGGCCAGATCATCGTCAACGGTAAGCCTGTCGAACAATATTTCGGCCGTCAAACCTCGATCATGGTCGTCAAGCAGCCTCTGGCGCTGACCAACAATGTTGAAGCTTTCGACATCAAGGTCAACGTGCACGGTGGTGGCGAATCCGGTCAAGCTGGCGCTGTGCGCCACGGCGTGACCCGCGCTCTGATCGACTTCGACGCCACGTTGAAGCCTGAACTGAGCCGCGCTGGTTTCGTGACCCGCGATGCCCGTGAAGTCGAACGTAAGAAGGTCGGTCTGCACGGCGCGCGTCGCCGGAAGCAGTTCAGCAAGCGCTGATCCTTCTGGGTGTGCCACCTGGCTTCGTGCCGGGTTGGCCTCCCGATCAAAACCCGCTCAAGGCCTGGCCTTCGGCGGGTTTTTTCATGGGAAATCCACATGTGGCCCGAGTGGACGTCCTTGCGGTCATGAATGTTTCCTAAAATGGTGGTTTTCCCGCACGCGAGACGGTGGCGGGGCCGCTGGCGCCGCTGAGGCTGAAAGGTTGAGAGATGATCAAAGTCGGTATCGTGGGTGGCACGGGCTACACCGGGGTCGAACTGCTGCGTTTGCTGTCGCAGCACCCCCAGGTTCAACTGCAGGCCATCACCTCGCGCAAAGAGGCCGGGCTGCCTGTGGCCGACATGTACCCCAGCCTGCGTGGGCATGTCGATCTGGCTTTCGTGACGCCCGATGACGCCAAGCTGACCGAGTGCGACGTGGTCTTCTTCGCCACTCCGCATGGCGTGGCGATGGCCCAGGCGCGCGAACTGCTGGCCGCTGGCGTCAAGGTCATCGACCTGGCGGCCGACTTCCGTCTCCAAGACACCGCCGTGTTCGAACAGTGGTACGGCATGCCGCACAGCTGTCCCGACATCCTGGCCGAAGCCGTCTACGGCCTGCCCGAACTGAACCGCGAGGCCATCAAGAAGGCGCGCGTTATCGGTAACCCCGGTTGCTACCCCACCTCCGTGCAACTGGGTTGGGCCCCGCTGCTCAAAAGCAAGCTGGTCGAACCCACCCACCTGATCGCCAACTGCGCCTCGGGCGTATCGGGAGCCGGGCGCAAGGCCGAAGTGGGCGCCTTGCTGGCCGAAGCCGGTGACAACTTCAAGGCCTATGGCGTGAAGGGGCACCGTCATAGTCCGGAAATCAACCAGCAACTTCGCACCATTGCGGGCGACGACAGCGTCAACTGCCTGTTCGTGCCGCACCTGCTGCCCATCATCCGCGGCATCCACTCCACGCTGTACGGGCGTCTGACCGCCGAAGGCCAGGCCGCCGATCTGCAGGCGCTGTTCGAGTCCTTCTATGCCGGCGAGCGCTTTGTCGACGTGCTGCCAGCGGGCAGTGCGCCCGAGACCCGCAGCGTGCGCGCCAGCAACACCGTGCGCATTGCCGTCCACAAGCCGCAGCCCGACACCGTGATGGTGCTGGTGGTGGAAGACAACCTGACCAAGGGGGCATCCGGTCAGGCCGTGCAATGCATGAACCTCATGTGCGGGCTGGACGAACACCTGGGGCTGACCCACGTGCCCGTGCTGCCCTGATGAACGGAACGCGGGCGCGAAAACCCGCGTTCATGGCAAGGTCGGGGGGCTTCATGTCATTATGAAAGCCTTGCGGCACAATGCGCCTATCGGGCCGGCTGACCCCATCGGCCCCCCAAGAATTGACTGTTGATTTCGGAGCACCACCCCATGAACGCCGTAGCTGAAACCTCTGCCGACACCTTCTCGTCCGATCTGCCCGCGCCCATCGTCTTCACCGACGCCGCCGCCGGCAAGGTGGCTGAGCTCGTGGCCGAAGAGGGCAACCCTGATCTGAAGCTGCGCGTTTTCGTGCAGGGTGGGGGCTGCTCGGGCTTCCAGTACGGCTTCACCTTCGACGAACTCGTCAACGAAGACGACACGAAGATGGAAAAGAATGGCGTGACCCTGCTGATCGACGCCATGAGCCTGCAGTATCTGGTGGGTGCCGAGATCGACTACAAGGACGATCTGGAAGGTGCTCAGTTCGTGATCCGCAACCCGAACGCCCAGACCACCTGCGGCTGCGGCTCCAGCTTCTCGGTCTGATCAGCGCGCTGGGTACAGCGCACCCAGCACACGGGGCCCACGTGCCCCGGTGACGGCCGGCACATTGCCAGCCAGGCGCTGCAGGTGGGTCCAGGCCAGCCAGGCAAACGCCGCCGCTTCCACCTGCATCACGTCGAGCCCATGGGCGTCTGAGCGCCCCACGCCCACGCCCGGCAATTGCTCGCTCAGGCGGCGCATCAGGTCGCCATTGAGGGCGCCACCGCCACACACCACGACATCACTGGCATCGGCGGCATGTTCCCGCACCGCCAAGGCGGCACTGCGCGCGGTCAGCTCGCACAAGGTCGCCTGCACGTCGCGCGCCAGCGCCGTGTCGGCCTGCGGGCCGTCGGTCAACCCGTGCGGTGCCAGCCAGCGTGTCAGCCACGCGGCATTGAACAGGTCACGGCCGGTGCTCTTGGGCGGGGCCTGATGGAAAAAGGGCTCGGCCAGCGCATCGGCCAGCCAGTCTTCCCGCACCTCGCCGCTTGCGCCCCATTCACCATTGGCGTCGAAGGCGTGGCCGGTCTGCAGGTCGCACCACATGTCCAGCAAGGCGTTGCCCGGCCCCGTGTCAAACCCCTGCGGGATCTGGCCCGGGCGCAAAATGCTCACGTTCGCCATGCCGCCAATGTTGAGCACCGCCACGGTTTCATCGGGGCGCCCGAAAATGGCCTGATGGAAGGCTGGCACCAACGGAGCCCCCTGCCCCCCGGCAGCCACGTCACGGCTGCGAAAGTCCGCCACCACATCAATGCCGGTCAACTCGGCCAGCAGGGCGGGTTGATTGAGTTGCAGCGTGTAGCCCTGGTCAGGGCGGTGGCGCACGGTTTGCCCGTGGGCGCCGATGGCCTGCACCTCGGCCGGGCGCACATGCGCTTGCTGGCACACGGCCTCGACCACGGTGGCGTAGACCACCGCCAGTGCCTGCGCGGCCAGGGCGCTGCGATGCAGTTCGTCGTCGCCGGGGGTGTTAAGGTCCAGGAGGGCCTGGCGCAGCGCCGCCGGGAAGGGTCGGTGGGCATGGGCCAGCGTGCGCCACTGGCCATCGTCGTGGCGCATCAGCACGCCGTCCACGCCGTCCAGCGAGGTGCCGGACATCAGTCCAATGTACAGCTCAGAAAAAAGCCCGCTGACGCGGGCTGAGGGGGTGTGCAAGTGCATCATTCAAATCGGGAGCCGGGCTGCAGGCCGGCCGTTTGCAGGGCATCGGCACGGTCGAGGCGCTGGGCCACGGACACGGCCATGGAGCGGAACTTGGCCAGCGACTGCGGCGACAGTTGCAGACTTTCTGACGCACGCGCCACCTGCATGGGGTCAACCTGCTTGCCGCCGAGTTTGAACTCAAAGTGCAGATGGGGGCCGGTGGCCCAACCGGTGGCCCCGACGGCCCCGATCAACTGACCTTGTTCGATACGCGCGCCACGTCGGGCATCAATGCGGCTAAGGTGGGCGTAAAGGGTGCTGCGGCCACCACTGTGCTCCACCTGCACGACGTTGCCATATCCGTTTTGCCAACCCGAGAAGGTCACCACGCCATCGCCCACGCTGCGTACCGGGGTGCCCGTGGGGGCGCCGAAGTCCACACCCAGATGGGCGCGCATGGTTTTGTGCACCGGGTGAAAGCGCATCGCAAAGCCAGAAGTCACACGCGAGAACGCCAGCGGCGAAGCCAGGAAGGCTCGGGTGGTGGAGCGTCCGTTCAGGTCAAAGTAGGCACCCTTGCGGCCAGCTTCCTGAAACCACACGGCGTCGTGTGACTCGCCCTTGTTGATGAAGCGCGCGGCCAACACCCGACCGTGGCTGCTGCCCCAGGTCACAGGCTCACCATCAGCGAGATGGGCTTCGTACAGCACGCTGAAAGCATCGCCCTTGCGAAGTTCGCGACGGAAGTCGATCTCGTTGCCAAAGATTTCGGCGATCTGGTTGGTCACGCCGTCAGGAATCTGGGCATCGTCCGCTGCCGCAAACAGCGAGGAACGGATCATGCCCGAGCCCAACTGGGTGCTGGCTTCCAGCGCTGCGATTTCCTGCTTGACACGGAAGGCGCGGCTGCTTGCATCGCGCTCGATGGTCAAACGGGTGAAATGGGTGTCGAAGTCACCGTTGGCCGCAGCCGGTCCGCGCACCACCAGTTGCTTCAGCTGGCCATCTTCAACGATGGCCTTCACGGACTTGCCCGTGCGACCTTGCAGCAACGTGCTCGCCACGGGGTCCTGTCGGATGAACTGCGCGGCCTCGGCGTCGCTGACGCCCAGACGCTGCAGCAAGCTGTCGACGGTGTCAGCCGAGCGGGTGACGTCACTGCGGTACAAGGACAGTGCCTGGCCATCAAGCTGCAGCAGTTGTTCTTGCAGCTCGGGCGATTGGATGCTTTCGCTGATCTGGGTAACCACTGGCGCGGGCGCTTGCGGCAGAGCGGCCAGCGGGGCCACACCAAACGCCGTCATGGCCGAACCCGCGAGCACCGTCAACACCGCGGCACTGACGCGGCGGGGGTGGCGGTGAACCATGCTTTGCAAAGCGGTGGCAGCAGAGACGATCGAGTCAAGGCGAGAAGGCCGGGCGGCCTGGTACTGCTTGGACGTTTTCAAACTCGATTTCTCCTCAAACCTGGTGGTGAGGACACCGTCCTCTAAAATCAGCCCGCACTGCATGCAAAGTGCATGCCTTGGGCCCCCACAATTTTTTGAGTATAGCCCCCCAAAGGGGGTGCTGTACTGCTGATTTCCACTGATCGGTTCATCATGTCGCAACTCGAAAAAAACACCGCCAATCAGCCTGACTTTCCTGTAACGGAACGTGTGCGGGAGGCTTTGGCTGTCACGCAGCGCGGTGTGGACGAACTGCTGCCCGAGGCCGAGTGGGTGCGCAAACTGGCCCGTTCTGAAGCCACCGGGGTGCCTTTGCGCATCAAGCTGGGCCTGGATCCGACCGCGCCCGACATCCACCTGGGGCACACCGTGGTGCTCAACAAGCTGCGCCAGTTACAGGACCTGGGGCACACGGTGATTTTCCTGATCGGGGACTTCACCTCCCTCATCGGCGACCCGTCCGGGCGAAACACCACCCGCCCGCCCCTGACCGCCGAGCAGATCAAGCACAACGCCGAAACCTACTACCGCCAGGCCAGCCTGGTGCTGGACGACAGCAAGACTGAGGTTCGCTACAACAGCGAATGGTGCGATGCCTTGGGTGCCAGAGGCATGATCCAGCTGGCCAGCCGGTACACCGTGGCCCGGATGATGGAGCGCAACGACTTTCACGACCGCTTCCACGCCGGCACCTCCATCAGCGTCCATGAGTTCCTCTACCCGCTCATGCAGGGCTATGACTCGGTGGCCCTGAAGTCGGACCTGGAGCTGGGCGGCACCGACCAGAAGTTCAACCTGCTGATGGGGCGCCATCTGCAGGCCGAGTATGGTCAGGAGGCCCAGTGCGTCCTGACCATGCCCTTGTTGGAAGGCTTGGACGGCGTCGAGAAGATGTCCAAGTCCAAGAACAACTACATCGGCATCAGCGAAGCGCCCAACACCATGTTTGCCAAGCTGATGAGCATCAGCGACGAACTGATGTGGAAATACTTCACCTTGCTGAGCTTCCGCCCCATGGTTGAGATTGAGCGCCTGAAGGCCGAATGCGCGGCAGGTCGCAATCCACGTGACGCCAAGGTGCTACTGGGTCAGGAGATCGTCAACCGCTTCCATGGCCCTCAGGCGGCGGAAGACGCGCTGGTCGATTTCGTCAACCGAGCCCGGGGCGGTGTGCCCGATGACATCCCCGAGGTGACATTGAGCTTGCCCGATGGCGGCGCCGGACTGGGGGTGAGTGCGCTGCTCAAGCAGGCGGGCTTGGTGCCCTCTACCAGTGAGGCCGTGCGCATGATCGAGCAAGGGGGCGTGAAGGTGGACGGCGGCGCGGTCAGCGACAAGGCGCTGAAATTGCCGGCCGGGGTTTATGTGGTCCAGGTCGGCAAACGCAAGTTCGCCAAAGTGACTCTAAAAGGGTGATTTGGCGTCATCAAGGGGTTGCCCCGACACCTGAATGCGGGGGATTTCGGGCTCCACTGGGGGTTTCCTGATGCGTAAGACACGCGTTCAGGGGGAGTCGGCCGTTGTCTGACCTGTGGCAGGTCGCTAATCTGAGATCCAACAGACACACACAAGTCTGGGCCGGTCGAAGGAATACGCGGATGCCTTCCGACAGAAGCAGAGAAGTTTCAAAGGGCCGCTTTGTTTCAAGTGGAGAATAGACATGAAATTTGCATTCAAGAGCATCGTTGTTGCTGCTGCTTTCGTCGCTGCTGGTGCAGCCAATGCCAGCACGGTGCTGGAAGCCGGCAACCTGAACACATTTGTCCCGACAGGTAACGGTTCGCAAGAGGTTTACTTCGTCAGCGGCTCCGGTGCCCTGACCTTCAGCCAGACCCTGATTGATGCCCTGAACACCGGTGGCGTGGAAGTGCTGGCCGCAGCTCCGGCAACCTCCAACATCGCAGGTCTGCCTGGCGAGTACACTGCCGTGGGCGTTGCCGCTCCTGTGAGCACCCTGACCGTTGGTGCGGGTGGTTTGATTGAGCAAGCACAAAGCGTGGGCGGCGCTACTCAGGTCGCAGCCTTTGTGAAGGGTGTGTCTTACGGCGGCACCATCAGCGTGACCAATCTGCGTATCGACATGGTCAACAAGAACATTTACGCCGATTTCGTGGGTGCCGGCAAGACTGGTTCCCTTGCCACCTCCCCAATCGTGAACGTGAATGCCACCAACGTGTTGGCATGGACCTTCACCGACATCGCTGGCCCCACCAACATCACCGGTCCAGGCACCTTTGATACCACGTTGTCCGGTTTGGCTCTGACGACTGAGGGCTTCAACAACCTGAAGGCTGGTCTGGGTCTGTACTCCATCGGCCTGATTGCCCTGCAAGGTGCTGCGGCCGATTTCGGTACGTTGACCTCCACGATCACCGTGGCCGTTCCTGAGCCATCCACCTACGCCCTGATGGGCCTGGGTCTGGTTGGTATCGGCTTCGCTGCCCGCCGTCGCGCTGCCAAGTAATTGCTGTGCGATTGGGTGCCCCTGCGTTGCGGGGGTGCTGACCGAAGCCGCTCAGTGCACTTGCTGGGCGGCTTTTTTCTTGATTGATGTCTGTGGGCCCTTCTTTCGGAGCTTTCATGTTTAATCCCGTGCGTAGTCGCTTTTCCCTGGCTGTGGGTGCCCTGTTGGTCCTGACGGCCCTGCCCGCCACAGCTGGCCCGTCTGTTGAAGACAGTTTGGCGCTCAGTATGAGCAAGGGTATTCGGGATCGGATGTTCTGGAATTTGAGTGTGGTCAGCACCAAGACCAAGACCAAATCAGAGCAGCCCCGAGACATGACACCGGAGATTGTCAGCATTGCCGATTTGACGGCCATGCGCAATCAGAAAGCCACGGATCTGTACGAGCGGTTGCGGGCTGCAGGGCAGTTGACCACGGTTTCATCGGCGCAGTTTTTTGCGGCGCTGAATTCGTCGACGTCGCTCAGCAGCGGTAGCAATGCGACCATGGTCAGCATTCGGGATGCTTTGCAGACAGAGCAAGACCTGATTGATCTTGTCAAGATCCGATACTACGGGACGCCCACTTCCCTGGGGCTCTCTGCCAACAAGCTTTTGGACGCAGCTTTGTCCGCACCTGTTGATCCTGGTGATCCAACCGTTGACGGATATGGTTTTGAATCCGGAGCGGGCTATTTGACCACGCCGCAGGGGATTCGGGCGAAGTCGGGGAATCCTTCTGAGACGCTTGCTCTGAGTGTCGGCTATTTCCTCAATGACGATCAAAATTGGGCGGTTGAGGCGCTGGTTCTGGGGGCGCCACTGAGGGCCACGGTTTACGGAGCGGGCATCAACGATCGCGGTGACCCCAATCAGTTGACGGGGCGGGAGATCATTCACACCAAGATGCTGCCGCCCATGGCCAAGTTCGGCTACTACTTTGGCAACAAGAACTGGGTTGTGCGTCCTTATGTTGGGATTGCGGCCATGTACGCGATCTTCTTTGACACCAAGACCACGTCTTACTTCGATGAATATCAAGGCGGCAAGACGTCGATCTCGTTGAAAAATGCTTTCGGCGTGGGGCCTTTCATTGGCCTGCAGAGCGATGTGGCCAAATCGGGCTGGCAGGTCGGGGTGTCAATCGGCAAGATCAAAATCAAGACGGAGGCGACCCTCGTGACGCGTGGCACGATGTTCAAGACCGGTGATCTGGCATTGACCGACTACAAGCAGACTACCGCCGATGCGATCGATCAGGCAGAGAGCTTGCTGACCACGGCGAACAACAACGCCACAAATGCCAACAATGCAAGAGCCACTCCGTTTGCATCAACGACCTATAACATCGCGCCCGGCGGTATGACGACCGAGTTGATGAAGGATCTCGCCGCGTATAAGCAGGTTGCGCAAGGCGGCGATGGAACCTTGGGTACCTTCGTGCGCAAGCAGCGCTCGACCTTGGACAACACCATTTTCATGCTGTCCGTCGGTAAATCGTTCTGATCTTTCCGTTTGGTCGTTCAAAAGGGGGCATTGGCCCCCTTTTGGTTTTGTGAGAAGCGCCCCATTGCGGTCAAGGTTCATCTAGGGGCGATGCCTGCATCGGTAGGTGGACTCCTCGGGGTAGCGCTGCATGCGCAGGGCCGCACTCGCGCCCCTCGGGGCAACACCCCTGGGATTGAGGGCTTCCGGTCTTGTGCATCATTCGGTGAATCTGTCTGTCGGCGCAACTCCTCCAGTCCGCGACGATGGAGCGGCGCTGCTTTGGTGAGATTGCGGAGCCGTCGACATGAGGCGTGGAGAGTGTTTTGGCTTCAGCCACAAAGGTAGAAATAAAAAAACGCCCGATGACATATCGGGCGTTAGAGGATCCGGCGGACCCATTTCGATGAGTCGGTGGCTCGCAGGCCACCGACTTGGATCGGGTCAATTACAGAGCGGGGACGTAAGGCTTGGTCGAAACAGCCTTGGTGCGGAAAGCCACGCCGATGTCGATGTTGATGACGCCGAAGTCGATCTCGGGGATCACGACGTTGGCGAGAGCGCGGCTAATGCCCAGGGCGTCGGCAGTGCCGTTCACGTCCACCAGGCGCAGGTCACCCAGTTGCTCCTTCAGGCTGATGCTCAGAGGGAACTTGTACTTCAGCGCCAATTCTTGCGTTTTGACGAAGTTGTAAACAGGAGCCTGAGCTTGGGTGGCGCCACCGATCACAGTGGTGTCAGCCAGCACTTGGTTCTTGGCGAAGTCGATGGTGAAGTTGGCGATAGTCAGGCCGCGCTTTTGGCCGGTTTTAGGGTCGATGCGAGCAATTTCCAGCGCCGAACCTGTTGCTTTGCCATTTTCGATCTTGATGCCGCCGCTCAAAGCGATGGAGATGCTGGTGACGGGCAGGCTGAACGTGTTGGTGGTGCCGGCCACAGCCGTTGCGTTGCCCAGCGGGGTGATGCCAACACCAAACAGTGCGTAGGAGTCCAGAGCTGCATCAGAGAAAACCTGGAACGAGTCAGCTTGCAGGCTGTTGGTCGGGATGGTCAGCGCTTGAGCAGAGAAAGCGGTCAGTGCCACAGCAGCAGCGATGGAGACAGAGCGGACGGTTGCGAAGGTCATGTGAAACTCCTGTTGGTGTTTAGGGTTACGGACCGCGTTTCACGCTGTGTCCATGGTTCAAATTGTTGTTGAACCGCCTTCACAGGAGCTCCCCGTGACTGAGGGGGAGAGGGCGTATAAGCTGACTGTGTTAAGGGTAAGCCTTGAGTTAGTTGGGCCCGGGACGATCAGGGTTAACCAACCTGGGATGAGAAGGCGTCACACCCTGTACGACATCCGCCGGACGTCAGTGCTGGGCGTTCAGCCCAGCATGGCCCTGCAGCACGGTGCGAAAGAGCGCCAGGCTGCTGTGCGTGTCCTGGGTCATGAGGATGCCGGCATCGTCGACCTCGACGCCACGGGCCGGGTATTGGGCCAGGAGGCGTTGCAAATCACGCTCGCGCTGCAGCCGAATCAATTCAGAGTAGAACTCCGCCGAGAAGCCCACGGGGTGCCCGCGCCGGTGGCGGTACTCTGGAAAGACCAGCGATTCTTGCGTGACGGCCTGTCCCATGGTTTTCAGGGTGTCTGCTTGCAACAGCGGCATGTCGCCAGGCAGCAGCAGCCATCCGGGGGAGCGGGCGCTGGAGATGACTGCGATGGCCACGCCCAGAGCCATCTGGTCGTTGCTGGCCGCGATGCTCGGTGCGTGAGATTCGGGCAGCAGGATGACGCGGTCTGCCGGCAGCAGATGGTGCGCTTGCGCCGCCACCATCGGTGGCGCAACCAGCAGCACTTGCAAGCCGCTGGCGAGTCCCTTGCGAATGGTGTGGTGCACTGTGTCCAGCCCGGCCAGCAGACCAGGTGCGGTCGTGGTGGAGGCGAGATGAGGCCCGTCCGCCAAGTGGCGGCTTTCTGATTCAGCCAGGATGATGAGGGTGGGCAGTTCAGACATGGTGCGGGTCACGGTGTCGGCATTTCACTGTGATCCGATTTGTTGCATTGCACCACCGAGCCTCTACTTAAGTGCATACCCCCGAGACGGATTGATGCGGGTCATGTCGCCTCTTGCAAGGTTTGACGGATACTGAAAACATGAACAAGACATCTCACGATTTGGCGCAAATGCGCAAGAGTTACGAACGGGCCGAGCTGGATGAGACCCATGTGCGCCCCGACCCCTTGGTGCAATTCCAGCATTGGTTTGACGCAGCCGTGCATGCCAAGGCGCTCGAAGCCAACGCGATGACCTTGGCCACAGTGGGCGAGGACGGCGGACCATCCACCCGGGTGGTGCTGCTCAAAGGCCTGGATGAGCGCGGTTTGGTCTGGTACACCAATTACCAGAGCCGCAAGGGGCGCGAATTGGCGGCCCATCCTCAGGCAGCGCTGCAGTTTTTCTGGCCCGAGCTGGAGCGCGTGGTGCGCATTGAAGGGCGGGTCGAGCAGATTGCCGAGACCGAGTCGGATGCCTACTATCAGACGCGCCCTTTGGGTTCGCGCATTGGCGCATGGGCCTCTCCGCAAAGTGAGGTGATTCCGTCTCGTGAGCAACTGGAGTCCAGCTGGGCCGAGATCCAGGAGCGACAAGGCCAGGATCCAGTGCGTCCAGCGCATTGGGGCGGCTACCGCCTGGTGCCAGCGTATTGGGAGTTCTGGCAGGGGCGACCTTCCCGTCTGCATGATCGCATCGTGTACGCGAAGCAGGCCGATGGCACTTGGCAGATTCAGCGTTTGGCCCCTTGAGACTGTGATTGAGTCTGCTTGAGGTGGCCGGATTCAGCCGGGTTTGAGCCGATCCTGAAAGCGTTCCCGGAAATGGGCCACTTTTGGGGCCACCACATACGCACAGTAGCCCTGATGCGGGTTGTGTGCCGCGTAGCGCTGGTGATAGGCCTCGGCGGGGTGGTAGTTGCGCACGGGCGCCACCTCGGTGACGAGAGGGGCGCCAAAGACCTGACGCCGTTCCAGTTCGACCATGAACTGGCGGGCGGTGTCCGCCTGCTGCACGTTGTGTGTGTAGAGGCCTGATCGGTACTGTGTGCCGACGTCGTTCCCCTGTCGATTCAGTGTGGTGGGGTCGTGACTGGCAAAAAAGACCTCCAGCAAGTCCTGAAAGCTGATGACACGCGGGTCGAAGCGGACACGCACCACTTCGGCATGGCCGGTGTCACCCCTACAGACGGCTTCATAGGTGGGTGCAGGGTGTTGGCCATTGCTGTACCCGGACTCGGCCTCGATCACGCCCTGCAACTGGTTGAAGATGGCCTCGAGGCACCAGAAGCAACCGCCAGCGAGGGTGGCTTCTTCGATGGAGGCGGAGGAAGGGGCTGGAGTGATATCGGCCATTGGTGGGGTATGTCGGAATGAAGGTGCGGCAGCGCCAATCCGTTGAAGGCTATGCTTTAGCCGCCATGGCTGCCTGATTGCGGCCGCGAAGTCCCTGATGTCTACGGTGCTTTGGGGCGGTAGGGAGGGACGCACCAGAGCAAAGTGGGGCGCACAAACAGAAACCCCCGGACGAAGCCGGGGGTGGGAGCGGCACGAGGGCCGTCCATGGAAAGGGCAAAGATTGGGTTTGCCACTTCCCCAGACGCAGTGACTGCGTCTAGATGGTTTGCCTGCCTTGCAGACAACTGCAGGTTAAACCAGCCGCAGGAGCGAAGCCAATATGTTTTGGCTATGTCTCAGCCTGTGCTCATGCCCCTTTCAGAATGCGCGCCACCAGGGCCTCGGTGCGGTGGCTCACCGAGTCGGGCATGGTGATGGTGCGGCCCCATTCGCGGCTGGTTTCACCCGGCCATTTGTTGGTGGCATCCAGCCCCATCTTGCCGCCCAGCCCGCTGATGGGCGAAGCGAAGTCCAGGTAGTCGATCGGGGTGTTGTCGACCAGGGTGGTGTCGCGCACCGGGTCCATGCGGGTGGTGATGGCCCAGATCACTTCCTGCCAGTCCCGGATGTTGACGTCGTCGTCCACGATGACGATGAACTTGGTGTACATGAACTGGCGCAAGAAGCTCCACAGGCCGAACATCAGGCGCTTGCTGTGTCCCGGATAGGCCTTCTTCATGCTGATGATGGCCATGCGGTAGCTGCAGCCTTCGGGTGGCAAATAGAAGTCCACGATTTCCGGAAACTGCTTTTGCAAGATGGGGACGAAGACCTCGTTGAGCGCCACACCCAGCACGGCGGGCTCATCGGGCGGTTTGCCGGTGTAGGTGGAGTGGTAGACCGGGTCCTTGCGGTTGGTCATGCGCTGCACTTCAAAGACAGGGAACCAGTCCTGCTCGTTGTAGTAGCCAGTGTGGTCGCCGAACGGGCCCTCAAGGGCGTGCAGGTAGCCGCCGCGTTCCATCAGGGGCACGCCGTGCTCGCTCACGCCTTTGTAGCCGGTGGGGGCGGTGGGGATGTGGCCTTCCAGCACGAACTCGGCGCTGGCTGGCACCTGCAGATACTGGCCAGCCTCACCGACGCCTGTGTGGGTCACCTCGGTGCGGCTGCCGCGCAGCAGACCGGCGAACTGGTACTCGCTCAGCGAGTCGGGCACCGGGGTGACCGCGCCCAGGATGGTGGCCGGGTCAGCTCCCAGCGCCACGGCAATCGGGAAAGGCTGGCCAGGGTTGGCCAGGGCGAACTCGCGGAAGTCGAGCGCGCCGCCGCGGTGGGCCAGCCAGCGCATGATCAACTGCTTCTTGCCGATCAGCTGCTGGCGGTAGATGCCCAGGTTTTGTCGCCGACGCGGGTTGGGTACGCCTTGAGGACCGCGGGTGACGACGAGCCCCCAGGTGAGCAGGGGGGCGGCGTCATCCGGCCAGCAGTGCTGGATGGGCAGCTCGGTCAGGTCGACCTCGCTGCCTTCGCGCACTTCTGCCTGACAGGGCGCGCTGCGCACCGTGCTGGGCTTCATGTCCCACAGGGCTTTGGCCATCTGGATGAGCTTGCCGGCGTCCTTCAGGCCGCGGGGCGGCTCGGGCTCCTTCAGGCTGGCGAGCACCCGGCCAATGTCTCGCAGCTCGCTGACGTCGTCGGCACCCATTCCGAGGGCCACGCGTTTGGGGGTGCCGAACAGGTTGGCGAGAACCGGGGTGCCATAGGTGCGCGGCGTACCGGTCGCACCCTCTATCCGCCCAATCGGGTAATCGAACCAGAGGGCGGGACCGCCAGCGCGCAGCACGCGGTCGCTAACTGCCGTCATGTCCAGGTAAGTGGACACGGGCTCGCTGATGCGGGTGAGTTCCCCCTGGCGTTCCAGGCCTGATACAAATTCTCGCAAGTCGCGATATTTCATGATTTTGGTAATAAAGAAGTGGTTCTTTATGCTTGACTGGTTATTACAGGCTTGCCTAGAATCCGCCCATGTTGGATCCGGTGACATTTTTTACCGGGTTTCCCCTTGCGCCACACACCGTGGCGCACCGCTGCCAGCCCTGGCGTTCTCATTCGGGTCTGTACGTAGAGATGTACACGACAGGCCCTTCGCGGTGGTGAGTGACTTGCACGGTCCCGCCATCTTTCCTGCCAGGGTCATTATCAATGCCGCACCTGCGCGGCGCGTGATCAAGTCGATTGCGTGCCGGTTGTGAGTGTGGCGGCGAAGAAAGGAGCACCATGACAGCGTGTGAACGTGCAACGGCAGGCCTTGAGGCCGCCGTGATGGTTGAAGAAGTGGAAGTGTCGCAGGCGACGGTGGCGTCGTCGTTCCGCCCCCAGGCTTGGCGGGCGGCTTTGCGGCAGTTTGTTCAGGACGTGTTGCTGGGCCTGCGTCGCGTGAGCCACAACACCTTGGCCATGTTGGGCCTGGTGGCGGTGGTGGGTGTGGTCTTTCTGGCCGGTCGCCCTGATGTGCGTTACCGCCTGGAGCACCAGACCCTGGGCTGGTTGACCGACCGCGCCACGAACCGGGCGATGGCGAGTGACGATGCCGGGGGGGCCAGCCAGGACATCTTGCTGGCCATGGCCGAGCCGGAGGCCATTCAGCGTGCCACTGCGACCGACCCGTCGGAGTTGAGCCGTCAGCAGGCGGCCGTGGCCTACTGGATCGCGCGCCGGTACAGTGTGGCCCCTGAGCCGATCAGCCGCTTGGTCCAGGAGGCCTGGGAGGTGGGCCAGCGTGTCGGGTTGGAGCCGACTTTGGTGCTGGCGATCATGGCCATCGAGTCGGGGTTCAATCCGTTTGCCCAGAGCCATGTGGGCGCTCAGGGCCTGATGCAGGTGATGACGGGCATCCACCGTGAGAAGTATGAGGTGTTCGGTGGACGCAACGCGGCCTTCGACCCGGTGACAAACTTGCGCGTGGGTGTGCAGGTGCTCAAGGATTGCATCCGCCGTGCGGGCAGTGTGGAAGGCGGCCTGAAGTATTACGTGGGCGCTGCCAACATGAACCACGACGGCGGCTACGGCGCCAAGGTGCTGGCCGAGCAGGCATTTCTGCGACAAGTCGCCTTGGGCAAGCAGGTGCCGGTGAACGTGTCCAACGCGTCACGGATCGTCGCCCAGGCGCCGGCCCCGGTGGCGGCATCGGCGGTTCAGTCCTCGGTGCCCTCTGCCGAATCCACCCCGGTGTCGGTGGCCCCTGCTGCCAGCAGTGTCAAGCCGCCGGTGGCCAGCCCGGCCGTCGAGCAGGTGGCGATGCTCACGTTGTGAGCGCCTGGGAAGGCATGGCGCGGTGGGCGACTGATGCCCCCGCACTGGCGTGAGCCGGGTCCATGCCGCTACAATTGAAAACGCTGCGCAACTGGCGATACATGGCGAGCTGCCGTCACACACTGACGGCGCCGCCTGAGGTGGTGAACCACCGGGGAGCGCAGCCAGCCCTAGGGGCTTCTAATGCCCGGGCTGAGTCAGCCGTTCGCCTGGGCAGCCCTCACACCTGATCTGGATGGGTCAGTGCTGCGGGACTTCAACCTTGAAGAGGACTGCCAAGTCATGTTTGACCGTGCCCAACACACCATTGCCAATGTTGACCCCGAGCTGTTTGCAGCCATCCAGGCTGAAAACCAGCGTCAGGAAGACCACATCGAGCTGATCGCCTCCGAGAACTACACCTCGCCGGCCGTCATGGAAGCCCAGGGCTCCCAGCTGACCAACAAGTACGCCGAAGGCTATCCCGGCAAGCGCTACTACGGTGGCTGCGAACACGTGGACGTCGTCGAGCAACTGGCCATTGACCGCCTGAAGGCCCTGTTCGGTGCCGAGTATGCGAACGTTCAGGCCAATTCCGGCTCGCAAGCCAACCAGGCCGTGTTCTTCGGTCTGCTGCAGCCCGGCGACACGATCATGGGCCTGAGCCTGGCCGAAGGCGGCCACCTGACCCACGGCATGCCGCTGAACATGTCGGGCAAGTGGTTCAAGGTGGTGTCCTACGGCCTGAACGCCGCCGAAGACATCGACTACGACAAGATGGAAGCCCTGGCGCGCGAGCACAAGCCCAAGCTGATCATCGCCGGCGCCTCGGCCTTTGCCCTGCGCATCGACTTCGAGCGCTTTGCCAAGATCGCCAAGGAAATCGGCGCTTACTTCATGGTGGACATGGCCCACTACGCTGGCCTGATCGCCGCAGGCGTGTACCCCAACCCGGTGCCGTTTGCCGACGTGGTCACCTCCACCACCCACAAGAGCCTGCGTGGCCCGCGTGGCGGCATCATCCTGATGCGTGGTGAAGAGATCGCCAAGAAGATCAACAGCGCGATCTTCCCTGGCATCCAGGGCGGCCCGCTGATGCACGTCATCGCCGGCAAGGCCGTGGCCTTCAAGGAAGCCGCTTCGCCTGAGTTCAAGGCCTACCAGCAGCAGGTGGTGAAGAACGCCGCCGCGCTGGCTGACACCTTGACCAAGCGCGGTCTGCGCATCGTCTCGGGCCGCACCGAAAGCCACGTGATGCTGGTGGACCTGCGTCCGAAGAACCTGACCGGCAAGGAAGCCGAAGCGATCTTGGGCGCCGCGCACATCACCTGCAACAAGAACGGCATCCCCAACGATCCGCAGAAGCCTTTCGTGACCTCGGGCATCCGTCTGGGCTCGCCCGCGATGACCACGCGTGGTTTCAAGGAAGAGCAGGCGGTGCAGGTGGCCAACCTGATCGCCGACGTGCTGGACAACCCGCACGACGAAGCCATCCTCGCCCGTGTGCGCGAGCAGGTGTCGGCGCTGACCAAGGCCTTCCCGGTCTACCGCTGAGCGCTGACGCCTTGATGCGTGCGTGACAATCGACCCGGCCTGGATGTGATGTCCTCGCCGGGTTTTTTCTTGTGTTGAACCGAGAGGTCCAAATCCCATGCGTTGCCCTTTTTGCGGACACCACGACACCCAGGTCGTGGAAACGCGTGACTCCGATGAGGGGGACTCTACCCGCCGTCGTCGTAAATGTCATGGCTGCGACAAACGCTTCACGACCTATGAGCGGGCGGAAATCGATCTGCCTGCCATCGTGAAGCGCGACGGCCGTCGCACTGACTACGACCGCGCCAAGCTGAAAGGCTCCATGCTGATTGCGTTGCGCAAACGGCCGGTGAGTGCCGAGGCGCTGGAAGGGGCACTGGAGACCATCGAGGCCAAGCTACGGCAATGCGGCGAGAAGGAAGTGAACTCGACGCAACTGGGCGAGTGGGTGATGCGCGAGTTGCGCAAACTCGACAAGGTGGCCTATGTGCGCTTTGCCTCGGTGTACCGCAGCTTTGATGACGTCAGCGAGTTTGTGGCGGCGATCAAGGAGACGGGCAACAAGCGCAGCGCCAAGGATGGGGCGGGCGAGGACTGATCGGGAGATCGGTGAGAGGCGGAGCCGCCACGTGCGCGGCTACCGCCAGCATGCCGCCACGTTGACGGTGGTGCCCGTGATGCCGCGGGCGTGATGCTGATTCAAGGTGAGGCTGCCACACGGGTCTTGGGCCATGGGTCCGTTGGACACCGGGGTGGCGCTCAGGGTGTAACTGCCGGCGTCCGCCTGGGTGACGCTGATCAGGTAGTGGGCCGTTCCCTGGCGCGGTGATTGGTTCAGCGGGGCGGGCAGGCTCACGACGGGCGCATTGGCATCGCCCGTGTCATAGCGGTGGCGGGCAGCGTAGTGCCGTTGCATGAAGAACGCTGCGTCCATCAAGGCGGCCTGGGCATCGGCGCGGTGCGCACGGTGCAGGTGCGCGGCATAGCTGGGATAAGAGACGGCAGCGAGCACCCCCAGGACGGCCAGCACGGTCAGCATTTCCACCAAGGTGAAGCCCGTCAGGCGGTGGGGTGGGCGCAGGTGGGGGTGTCGCATGGGGCAGAAGCTCAGGGCGTGGGTGGGTTGAGGAGGGCGCGCCACACGCGGCTTTGCAGGCGTGGGCTGGCGGCTGGGGTCACCGGGGTGGCCGGGGCTGGGACGCCTGTGACGGCTGGAGCGGAGAGGGTGCTGGCGGTGGCGGGCGTGGGGGCGGACGCGAGCGGGCACAGGGCGGTGCCAGGGATGCAGCGGTGCACCATGGACTGCATCCAGGCCATGGCGCCGCGGGTAGTGCGTCCGGCACTGTCGGCTTGGTGGTCCGGACTGAAGCCTCGGGCCGTGACGGTGATCAGCTCGGGGTGTGCCGGATGGGTTTCCAGCAGGCATTGGGGCCGGAAGGCTGGCACAAAGGCACTGTCGGCAGAGCTCATGGTGCTGGCGGGTACGGTGTGGGCGAGGGCATGGCTACCATGCCAACTGGACCAGAGCATCCACAGCGCCGGGTTGGGGGTGAGCGGGGCGGGATGCACCGTGAGGGACGGCGGGCTGTGCAACAGCGCCTCCTCGCAGTAACGCAAGCCGATGTGGGCCGCTTCTTTGGCCAGGCTTTCGAGCCGCATGTTGTGCGTGATCTGTTCGGCGCTGAGGGCCGCGCGGAGAGAGGCTCCGGAAACCAGGCTGATCACGGCCAGCATGACGAGGACGACGATGAGGGCGATCCCGTGCTGGTGGGCCTGGGTGCATCGGGTGATTGGGCTGCTGTCAGGCATGGATCACAGCGGATTGGGCAGACTCACCGTGGTGTGAAAGGCGCGGTAGAGGCGTCGATCCGTGGCGGTCTGGGTCAGGCCTTGGCAGTTGGTGTACGTCATGGCGGTGTCTTGCACTTCCAGCTCGCTGCGTAGCACCAGACACAGTCGGACCGCCTTCACTTGACGCCACAAAGGAGAGGCAGAGGGGGGCACGGCCGTGCCGCTCACTTCTTGCGCGGTGAGGTACCGCAGGGTGGCTTCACCGGGGGCGCTGGCGGCAGGGGCCGAGACGCCGTAGCGCAGAGTCAGGTCCACGATGTGATCGACCAGAGGTTGGGCGATGCTGTGCCCATTGCCCAGGCAGGAGAGGGTGTGGTTGTGGACGAAGTAGCGGTTGTCGGCGAGGTGGTGGGTGCCGTCCACCAGGGGCGTGCTGTTGCCCAGGCAGTCGGTGGGCGTCCCGGAGGCCGTGGCGAAGGTGTTGTGCGTGTCCGCTTCGTAGCGCACGACGATGGCATCGGCTTGGCCGGGGTCGTTGTGGCACACGATGTCGTTCAACTGAGCGTGTCCGATGCTGGTGGGGGTGATGCCGCCCGTACAGCCGAAGAGGCCTTGTCCGGTGAAGGCACGCGTCATCTGTCCCTGGCTGTCCAGTCCGGAGGGGCTGCTGTAGCCGGCCAGGGCGATCTGGGCGCGCAGGATGGCCAGGGCCACGCTGGCGTCTTCGGTCATTTGCGTCGTGGCCTGGGTGCTGCGGTAGGCGTGGCCGGAGCTCAGATACAGCGCCAAGGCGGCGGCGATCACCGTCAGGCCCAGGGTGAGGCCGACCAGCAACTCGACCACGCTCAGGCCGCGCTGCCCGTGTGAGGGGAGGGCAAGGGGTGACATCACAAGGCGACCCGAAGGTACAGGCAGCGGGTGTGGGTGCCCAGGCTCAGGCCTGCCGGGCAGCTGTCGTGCGCCTGGGCGCCGGCTTGGTCGGCTTCGTCCCAGATCACCCAGACGTCGGCCTGTGTGCCGACCGTGTGCACATGGCCTCGCCCCTGTGGCAGGCTGTCCGCGAGTTGTTGCTGCCATTGCGCCAGATCTGCCGCGGCCATCTCGTCGAAGGTGCACACCGCCGAGCCCTGGCACGCATCAGCCAGGGGCGGTGCCGCAGGCGCAGCAGAGGCGGTGAGATCGTAGGCCCCCCAGTCGCCCACAGGGGCGGTGTTGGCCCGCATGCGATCCGCCAAGTCGTGGGCCAGCAAGGTGGCCCGTGCACGCGACTCGGTGGTCTGGCTGTGCTGGATGGCGTGCGCCTGCATGGCGGTCATGGCCAGCACACCGAAGGACATCAGCAGCATGGCCATCAGCACCTCCACCAGGGTGGCGCCGCGCTGGCGCGCAAGGAAAGGGCGTGGCATCAACAGACTCCGTGCAGAACGCGTACGCGGCCGGAGACGGCCAGGCGCACGCAGCGTTGGGGATGGTGTGACGGGGTGGCACCGAATCCCAGGGTCTGGACCAGGAAGCTGGCGTTGTTGGCCACGGCCAGCCCCTGTCCACCGAAGGTGATGGCCGGCTTACTGTGTGCCAGCAGCAGGCCGACCGTCGGGGGCAGCGCCTGCTGCAGGTGCAACAGCGTTTCGTGCGCGTCCTTCACTTTGTTGCCGTTGGCGTCGGCAAAGATCAACCAGCCCGTCGACCAGTTGGTGCTGGCGCTGGCGCACACCGGCGTCAAGGCGTCGGGCGCCGGGGTGTTGCAGATGGTGACGCGCTGATGGCGCTTGACCGCCTCGGCACGTGCCAGGCGCAGGGCATCGGCCAGGGCACTGGCCTGGGTGGCCACGGTGCGTTGATCGAGCAGCGCGCGCAGGCCGGGCGCGCCGAGGGCGGTCAGGATGCCGAGGATGGCCAAGGTGACCAGGAGCTCGACCCAGGTGAAGCCGCGTGACACGGCGTGGGGCAGAGCGCGGCGCCGAAATTGGAGGGGAGGGCAGGACATGCGCCGCATTCTTGGCAAGGATCCGGGGCGCAAAAGACCTATCCCCACAAGGGGCGGGAGTGCTTTGCGTCAAAATCGCCCCCATTCCCCCTTCGAGGGGCACCCCAAGGGATGAACTGGTGCAGACCTTTTGCAACAACAGCGATGAGCTTCATGTGACCCAGGCGGTCACGCTGGCGCGGCAGGCTATCGGCTTGTCGGACCCCAATCCGCGCGTGGGCTGTGTGCTGACCGATGTTGCAGGGCAGGTGATCGGCCAAGGGCACACGCAGCAGGCGGGTGGGCCGCATGCAGAGGTGATGGCCTTGCGGGACGCGCAGGCCCGAGGGCACAGCACCCGCGGGGCGACCGCCTATGTGGCGCTGGAGCCGTGTTCGCACCATGGGCGCACTCCGCCGTGTGCCGAAGCCCTGGTGCGTGCCGAGGTGGCGCGGGTGGTCGTGGTGCTGGTGGACCCCAATCCCCTGGTCGCCGGGCAAGGAGTGGCGCTGTTGCGCGCAGCGGGCATCGCCGTCGATGTGCTGCCGGCAGATCATCCTCAGGCCGTGGCCATGCGCGAGCTGAACATCGGCTTTCTCTCGCGCATGGTGCGCCATCGCCCCTGGGTGCGCATGAAGATCGCCGCCTCGCTGGATGGCCGCACGGCGCTCGACAACGGTGACAGTCAGTGGATCACGGCACCACCCGCTCGCGCCGACGGCCAGGTGTGGCGGGCCCGCGCCGGGGCGGTGCTCACCGGCATCGGCACGGCGATCAACGACGATCCGCGCCTGGATGTACGGTCCATTGAAGTGGCCCGCCAGCCCCTGCGCGTGGTGCTGGATTCGCGCTGGTGCCTGCCTCCTTCGGCGCGCCTGCTGGCCCCGCCTGGGGACGTGCTGGTCTATGGGCTGGCCGATGAGTCAGGTGAAGCGCAAGCGGCGCGCCTGGCTTTGTCCGCCAGCGGGGCCAGTGTGACCATGGTGCCAGCCGATGTCAGCGGCCGCCATCTGGACCTGGGTGCGGTGCTGGCCGACCTGACCGCGCGCGGCATCAACGAGTTGCATGTGGAGGCCGGCGCCCGCCTGAACGCCGCCCTCATCGAAGGTGACTGGGTCGACGAGTATCTGCTGTACCTAGCCCCCAAGCTGGTCGGGCCGGGACGCGGGCTGGCCGCCTTGTCCCCCTTGAGCCGCATGGCAGATGCGCGCACCCTGACATTCCACGCGGTCGAGCAGGTGGGCGAGGATCTGCGTATCCTTGCGCGACCCGCTGGCCGGGCCGATTTCTGATCACGTCTTCTTCACTTTTTCTGGATGGGTTTTGCACCATGTTCACCGGCATCATCACTGGCGTGGGCCAGATCGTTGACTCCCAAGCGCTGGGCGCTGACGCCAGCCATGGTCGTCGCCTGACCCTGCAGACACCCGCGGGCTACCTGGACGGCGTGGGCCTGGGTGACAGCATCGCCATCAATGGCGCCTGCATGACCGTGACCTCGTTCGACGTGGCCGCAGGCCGCTTCACCATCGACGTGTCGGCCGAAAGCCTGGCGCGCACCGTGGGCCTGGATCAACTGGGCACGGTCAACATGGAACAGGCCCTGCGCTCGCACGACCGCCTGGGCGGCCACATCGTCACCGGTCACGTCGATGACGTCGGCGAGGTGGTGGTGTTCGAGCCAGTGGGCGAGTCGTGGTTGCTCCAGATCCGCGCACCGCGCACCCTGGCGCGCTTTTTGGCCTACAAGGGCTCGATCACCATCAACGGGGTGAGCCTGACGGTCAACAGCGTGAAGGATGCCGACGATGGCAGCACCGTGTTCAGCATCAACCTGATCCCGCACACCATCGAGAACACCGCGCTCGGTGCCCTGAAAGTGGGCGCCAAGGTGAATCTGGAGGTGGACCTGATCGCCCGCTATGTGGAACGCATGCTCGGTGCCGACGGCAAGTTGGGCGCCTGACCGACATCCCTCAGGTGTGAAGAAGCGCCGTCCTGGCGCTTCGGAAGGCCTGTTTTCGATGGGGACGCCCCTGTCTGGTTCTCTGATCCGGGCCTGAGAAGCCTACAATCCCGCCATGCCCATTTCACCTATTCCTGAGCTGATTGCTGAACTCGCCGCCGGTCGCATGGTCATCCTGGTGGATGAAGAAGACCGCGAAAACGAGGGTGATCTCGTCATTGCATCCGAGCACGTCACGCCGGAGGCGATCAACTTCATGGCCAAGTTCGGCCGCGGTCTGATCTGCCTGACGCTGACGCGCGAGCGCTGCGAGCGGCTGCAGCTGCCCCCGATGGCCACCCGCAACGGCACCAAGCATGGCACGGCCTTCACCGTGTCCATCGAGGCCACCACCGGCGTGACCACCGGCATCTCGGCGGCCGACCGCGCCCGCACCGTTCAGGCTGCGGTCGCCCGCGATGCGAAGCCGACGGACCTGGTGCAGCCCGGGCACATCTTCCCATTGCAGGCGCAAGATGGCGGCGTGCTGATGCGCGCCGGCCACACCGAAGCCGGTTGCGACATGGCGCGCATGGCCGGCCTGACGCCGTCGTCCGTGATCTGCGAGATCATGAACGACGATGGCACCATGGCCCGCCTGCCGGATCTGGAAGTGTTCGCCAAGGAGCACAACCTCAAGATCGGCACCATTGCCGACCTGATCCAGTACCGCAGCCGCAACGAGTCCCTGATCGAACGTCTGGGCCAGCGCACCATGCAGACGCCTGAGGGCGCCTTCGAAACCTCGGTGTTCCGCGATCGCACCGGTGCTGTGCACCTGGCGCTGACCGTGGGCAACTGGACGCCTGAAGACGAGGTGCTGGTGCGCGTGCACGAGCCCCTGTCGGTGATGGACTGGCTGGACGCGGGCAACAGCGCCCACGCCTGGCCGCTGCCCAAGGCCCTGGCCGCCGTGCGCGAAGCCGGCCGTGGCGTGGTGGTGCTGCTCAACGCCGGCGACGAAGCCGATCGCCTGCTGGAGCGGGCCCTGCCGGCCGAGCCGCAAACCGCCGTGAAAAACCCGGTGGACCTGCGCACCTATGGCGTGGGCGCGCAGATCCTGCGCAACCTCGGGGTGCAACGCATGCGCCTGATGGGCAACCAGCGTCGCATGCCCAGCATGGTGGGGTACGAGCTGGAGGTCGTGGGCTTCCTGACGTCCGACGGCACACAGCTGGATCCGTCCAACTGAGGGGTGCGCCCATGGGGCGCACTTCCTGATTAGATGCCCCGCTCTTTTTTTTCTGATTTTTCGCTCTTTTTTCTGGATCACACACTATGCAAGGCGCTGACAAAGGACAAGCCGGCCGGCTCGATGGACACGATCTCCGTGTCGGCATCGTGCAAGCCCGCTTCAATGACGAACTGACTTCCCGGATGGCGGCGCTGTGCATCGAGGAACTGGTGGCCCTCGGCGTGCAGGCCAAGCACATCCAGCATGTGACCGTGCCGGGTGCCCTGGAAGTGCCGGTGGCCTTGCAGGCCATGGCCGACAGCGAGCGCTTTGACGCCCTGGTGGCCCTGGGGTGCATCATCCGCGGTGAAACCTATCACTTCGAGCTGGTGTCCAACGAAAGCGGCGCGGGCGTGACCCGGGTCAGCCTGGACCACCATGTTCCCGTCGCCAATGCCATCCTGACCGTGGAAAACCAGGCCCAGGCCGAGGCCCGCGTGGAAGAAAAGAGCCGCGACGCCGCCCGTGTGGCCGTCGAGATGGCCAATCTGTTGGATGAGCTGCTGTGAGCGACGCACACGACACCCCCAAGTCCGCGCCACTGCAAGGCCGCCCCGCCCGCAAGCCGGGTGCGCACGGTGCACCCCGCGCCAAGTCGTCGCGCCGCCGTGCGCGTGAGTTTGCCTTGCAAGGGCTGTACGAGTGGCAGCTGAACACCCGCGATGGCGGTTCGGTCGATGCCCACATCCGCGAGCAGGAAGACTTCGCCCGCTGTGATCGGGCTCACTACGATGCCTTGCTGCACGGCTGCATCGACCAATGTGCGCAACTCGACGCCCAACTGCTGCAGTTCCTCGACCGTCCGGTTGAAGAACTCTCGCCGGTGGAGCATGCCGTATTGTGGATCGGTGTGTACGAGCTGACCCATTGCCTGGATGTGCCCTACAAGGTCGCCATCAACGAGGCTGTGGAGTTGGCCAAGAGCTTTGGCGGCACCGATGGCCACAAGTACGTCAATGGCGTGCTCGATCATCTGGCGCCCCAGTTGCGCCCTGATGAAGTCAAGGCCGCTCGGCCGGCATCGCGCTGAGGCCCGCGCAAGGGCTCCGATCCGTGACGCAGCGGCGCGCCCCCTCTCTGGCGGACACCCTCCCGAACCAAGTCGAGGTGGATCGGCTGGTGCCGGACAACCAGGACACGGTCATCCTGACCCGTCCGTTCCCGGATGCCGACGACGCCTTGTCCGAGGTGCGCCGCGGGCGCACCGAAAGCCTGCCCACCATCGGCCGCATCTCGCGCTACGCGCTGAAGTACACGCTGGGGGAAGGCGGTTTGGGCACGGTGTATGCCGCGCACGATCCGCTGCTGTCGCGGGCGGTGGCGATCAAGACTCTGCATGTGGACCCGTCGATGACGGACCCCGAGCGCTTCAATGCCCTGTTCCTGAACGAGGCGCGGGCGGCTGGGGGGCTTAGCCATCCGCAGATTGTGACCGTGTACGACGCCGGCACGAGCGAGCAGGGGCCCTACATCGCCATGGAGTTGTTGCGCGGCAAGGACCTGCGGCACTTGCTGGCCCAGGGCTGGCGACCGACGCCTTCGCAGGCGGCCCTGATTGTGCGGCGTGTGGCCGATGCCTTGTCTTACGCCCATCACAAGGGCGTGATCCACCGCGACATCAAGCCGGCCAACATCTTCATGACGGGGCGTACCCAGCCTCGTGTACTGGATTTCGGCATCGCGCGCATCCGGCAGGCCGAGTCGTTGGCGCAGCGCGATGACCCACAAAGCCGGTTCCATGAACTGGTGGGCGGCTCTCCGTATTACATGTCGCCCGAACAGGTGCGTCGCCTGCCCGTGGACCGTCGGGTGGACGTGTACGCGCTGGGGGTGGTGTTGTACGAGTTGCTGACAGGCCAGCGCCCTTTCGCTGGCAACAGCCTGGAAGAGATTGCAGAGGCCGTGTTGCGCCAACCTGTGCCCTTGGCGCACGAGGTCAACCCCGAGGTGCCGCGGGCGCTCTCCGAGATCGTGGCACAGGCCATGCACCGGGAGCGCGACCAGCGCATCCGCTCGGCACGCCGCCTCTCACAGTCCTTGCGTGAGTGGATTGAACGCACCGACGAGCCCGATATGCCTTCCGAGGGGCGGGGGGCCGAGCCCGATGAGCGGCACGGCGGCGCGAAGCGCTGGTTGTTGCCCCTGGCCGCGCTGGGTTGGGTGCTGGCGCTGACCGTCATCGGCTGGGCCATCTGGCGCTGAACGCCGACGCAGCCCGCGCCAGTTTCAAGCCACCAGGGACATGTCCAGCTGACGGCGTCCTTGCGCGCCCCAGCGGCGCACTTCTTCGTCGAGCAGATGCAAGGTCCGTGGGTGCTGGTCTGCCCACCGCTTGTTGATCACCAGTTTGATTCTGCCGCGACCGCGCTGCAGGCTGACCATCCGCGGGGGCAGGTCGACGCGGGCGTGGTGCAGGATGATGGCCAGACGCAGGCACAGCACCTGCGACATCAGCGCCTGATCCTGCAGGTGTTCCACCAGCTTGATCAACTCGCCGCGTTGCCCCAGCACCAGCGTGGCCAGGCGGCGCAGTTGCGACTGCGAGAAGCTGGAGGCGTCCACATGCCCCAGCAGGTAGGCACTGTGGCGGTGATGGTCGTGGTGCGAGACCATCATGCCGATTTCATGCAGCGCGCTGGCCCAGCCCAGTTCGCGGGCATGTTCGCCGTCCGTGCTGGCCTGGGGCTCGGCCAGCTCTTGCCACAGGCTCAGGGCGCGCTGGCGCACGCGTTGCGCCTGGGTGGTGTCGACGCGGAAGCGCTGCTGCAGCTCGCGCACCGAGGTGTCGCGCGGGTCGAGCAGGCGGTGGTTGCGCGCGGCTTCCACGCGTTCGTCCAGGTCGAAAATCACGCCTTGGCGCAGGGCCCCCTTGGCGGGGCGCAGGGCCTCGATGTCGAAATGCGAGGCCAGGGTGTAGAGGATGCACAGGCCACCGGCCAGCACGGGCTTGCGCTCCGGTTTGAGACCGGGCAGGGCAAGCAGTTCGGCCGAGCCGGCCTCGATGCAGCGCTCCATGCACCAGCGCAGGCCTTCGGGCGTGATGCTGCCATCGGTGATACCGTTGGCCGCCAGAATTTGTGAAACCGCTCCCACGGTGCCGGACGAGCCCAGGGCCTCCTGCCATTGGTTGCGCTCGAACAGGGTGAGGGCTTCTTCCAGCTCGGCACCGGCTGCGATCTGGGCCGCGCGGAAGTTGTCTGCGGTGTAGGCGCCCTGCGGGAAGTGTTGCATCGACAGGCTCACGCTGCCCACGCCGAAGGACTCCTTGCGGATTGGGGTGCGGCCGTGGCCGAGGATCATCTCGGTGGAGCGGCCACCGATGTCGATGACCAGGCGCGGCAACTCGCTGGGCTGCAGACGCGACACGCCGAGGTAGATCAGGCGAGCTTCTTCACGGCCGGCAATGACCTCGATGCGGTGCCCCAGCACGCGGTCGGCACGTTGCAGGAAGGCATCGCGGTTGCGGGCCTCCCGCAGGGTCTGGGTGGCGACCGCGCGGACCTGCCACGGGGCGAAGCCCTTGAGGCGCTGCGCGAACTGCGCCAGGCAGGCCAGACCGCGCTGGGTGGCCTCTTCGGTCAGCATGCCGTGACTGTCGAGCCCGCCGCCCAGGCGCACCGTTTCCTTGAGGTACTCGACACGCTTATAGCGTCCCTTGGCGATCTGGCCAATTTCGAGACGGAAGCTGTTGGAGCCCATGTCGATGGCGGCCAGCAGGTCAGGGTAACGGCTTTGCTCCAGGCTGGTGGCGGGGGCTTTGCTCGTCTTGGCGGTCAGCGTCTTTTCCATGATGTGTATTGTCGCTGCTTTGCGTGCGGGTTGACCCTGTGGCGCAGGGTGCTGTTGACAGCATTGCTAAGATGTTCTCATGACCTTGACTTACATCGTGGCCGCCACCTTTCTGGGCGGTCTGATTTCGGTGCTGCTGGCCGCAGCACTGTCTGCGCCCCTGTTGGGATTGATCGTTCGCCATCTCGTGAGCCTGTCGACCGGCGTGCTGCTGGGGACGGCCTTGCTGCACGTGCTACCCGAGGCCTTTGGTGCGGGCGAGCCGCCGCAGGCACTGTTCCTTACCTTGCTGGGAGGCTTGCTGTTCTTCTTTCTGTTGGAGAAGGCCGAGTTGTATCGGCATGGCCATCATCACGAGCACGACGATCACGATCACCACCATGGCTTTGACGCCGAGCAGGCCGGGCGGGGTGGCTGGAGCGTGCTGGTGGGTGACAGCATCCACAATTTCTGCGACGGGGTGCTGATCGCGGCGGCTTTCCTGGCCGATCCACACTTGGGCATCGTCACGGCACTGGCCATCATCGCGCACGAGATCCCGCAGGAAGTGGGCGACTACATCGTGCTGATCAATGCCGGCTTTTCACGCATGCGGGCGCTGGCTTACAACGCCCTGTCGGGCCTGGCGGCCGTGGCGGGTGGGGTGCTGGGTTATTTCCTCATCGGCCCCTGGCGGGAGTACCTGCCTTACATGATGGTGGTGGCCGCCAGCAGCTTTGTGTACGTGGCCGTGGCCGATCTGATCCCGCAGTTGCAGAAACGCCTGAGCGGGCGCGACACCGTCATGCAGATCGTGTGGATGGGGGCGGGCTTGCTCATGATTGGCGGCATCGTCAGCGTGCTGCATGACTCGCATGACCACGGCCATGCCCAGGGCGCCGCGCCGCATGCGGAGGCAGCGTCAGGCGCACATCACGAGCACGATGGACGCGAAGACCACTGAGCGACAGCATCGAACGGGTACCAGGGCGCTGAGCCTCCTGCCATGAGGTGAGTCCCCTTCTCATTGGCTCAAGAAGGGTCGGGTTTGACCGGGCGCGTTGTGGGCGTTGCTGCTGGCGCTGTCGGTTTAAGCCGCGCGGCGACCATGCCCGAACCCACGATGAGGGCCATGCCCAGCAGGGCATCCAGCCCCAGGGTTTCGCCAAACAGCACGGTGCCCAGCAGGCCGGCATGCACGATGCCCAGGTACTGCAGGTTGGCGTTGACCAGGGTGCTGCCCCGCGCATAGGCGCGGGTCATCAGCAACTGGGCCACGGTGGCGAAAACGCCCACCCCCATCAGGGCCAGCCAAGAATGGGGTGGAATCTCGGCCAGTGGCGTCGGGTTGACCTGGCCGGGTAGCAATAGCCAGGTGGCCGCGCCCATGAGCGAACCCATCAGTGAAAAATAGAACACCACCCGAATTTCCGGCTCACCGGCCTTGCCCAAGGCGGTGACCTGCAGGTAAGCCATGGCCGACAACATCCCCGAGGCCAGGCCGATGAGGCCCGCCCAGATCTGGTCCTCGTTCAAAGTGGGGTGCAGCACGAGAGCCACACCGCCAAAGCCCACGGCGATGGCCACGATGAGCCGGCGATCGATGCGAGGCCCGCCCAGGAAGGCTGCCTGCAGCAGCAGGAACACGGCCATCCATACCGAGGACATGTAGTTCAGCGTGACCGAGGTGGCCAGGGGCAACTGGGCCATGCTGTAAAACCACATCGACAGGGCGAACACCCCGGCCAGGCCGCGGCGCACATGCAGCAGGGGCACGCGGGTGCGCAGGCTGGTGGCGGTGGCGCGCGCCACGATCAGCATGATCACGGCGCCCACGGTGCCACGGGCACTCACGACCGCTGCGGTGCCGAAGTCGTGCGAGGCGAACTTGACGCACACCCCCATGGCCGCGAACAGCAAGGTGGCGAGCACCATCTGGACGTAGGGGGAGGCGCGTGGAGACATCGTGTTCAAGGAAAAAGCCGCCCGAAGGCGGCTTGGGTCAGTGTGACGGAGGACTCAGTCCTTGAAGTCCATCGCACGGCGGTACCACTCGTGGAAGTGCTGCATGCCATCTTCCATGGGGCTCTGATAGGGGCCGACTTCGTTGTCTCCGCGATTGAACAGGGCCTTGCGGCCGGCGTCCATGCGCTCGCCGATCTCGTCGTCCTCGATGCAGGTCTCCATGTAGGCGGCCTGCTGGGCTTCGACGAACTCGCGCTCGAAGGCCGCGATCTCTTCGGGGTAGTAGAACTCCACCACGTTGAGGGTCTTCTGCGGGCCTTGCGGGTACATGTTGGACACCACCAGCACGTGCGGGTACCACTCCACCATCATCGTGGGGTAGTAGGTCAGCCACACGGCGCCTTGCGTGGGTTTTTCGCCGTTGCGGTACTTCATGACCACGTCGTGCCACTTCTTGTAGACGTCCGAGCCCGGCTTGTCGAAGGTGCTGGCCACGCCCACGGTCTGCACCGAGTACTCCTTGGCCATGTCCCAGCGCAGGTCGTCGCAGGTCACGAAGTTGCCCAGTCCGGGATGGAAGGGGCCGACGTGGTAGTCCTCCAGATAGACCTCGATGAAGGTCTTCCAGTTGTAGTTGCACTCGTGCAGCTCGACGCGGTCGAGCACGAAGCCGCTGAAGTCCAGGTCGCCACCGGGCTTGAATCGGGCATCGATGCCAGCCAGGTCGGCGGCGATGTCGCGGCCGTTGTCCTCGAACAGCAGCCCGTTCCAGTTGCGAACCTTGTAGTTGTTCAGGTTCAGGCAGGGGTCGTGGTCGAAGTGGGGGGCACCGATCAGCTCGCCCTTGTGGCTGTAGGTCCAGCGGTGCAGCGGGCACACGATGTTGTGCCGGCTGTTGCCACGGCCTTTGAGCATGACGGCCTGGCGGTGACGGCAGACGTTGGAGATCAACTCAATGCCCTCGGACGTGCGCACGAGGGCGCGCCCCTCGCCTTCCTGAGCCAGTGCGTGGTAGTCGCCCACCTCGGGCACGCTCAAGGCGTGGCCCAGGTAGCGAGGACCGGACTGAAAGATGCGTGCAAGCTCCTCCTTGTACAGTGATTCGTCGAAATAGACGGACACGGGCAGCTGTGTGCGGCTGCGGTGAAGGGCATTGAGCGCAGGACTCAGGTCAGACATGATCCCCAGGATCTCCAAAAACCGATGTCAACCCACCTCGGTGGCGCCATCAACATGAGGGGGCGACCGGAGGCTTGAAACATCCCTGGGCAGGCCAGGGGGCGATGAGCCCACGAGGCTGTGCTGCGTTAGCCAAAATGAGGCTGGTCCTGCTGACAACGGGGTTGGCAGGACGGCAGGGCAGGCAACGGGGGAGGGGGCGATTGTACCCGTTAGGGGGTTTTCCGGGGGGCGCCGTGGATGCCCGTACCCTGAGGGAGGTCAAAGACGGGGCAGGCCACCGTGTGACTGCTGCGGTCTCCGAAGTGTGGCCAAAGGCCTGAGGTGTCGTACAGGATTGCCGAAAACGGGGCGAGCGCTGGAAATAGAATACGCGTTTGCCCGCAATCGGGACGCACAGGCGAGTCCATGGCCAGATCTTCTTCGACATCCAGCAAAAACGCGGCAGAACCCTCGCTGCCGCCCACGTATGAGGCCGCCCTGGCCGAGCTGGAGCAATTGGTGGGCCAGATGGAGTCGGGCGTGTTGCCCCTGGAGCAGTTGCTGGGCAGCTACCAACGCGGCGCCGAGTTGCTGAAGTTCTGCCGCAGTCGACTGCAGGCGGTGGAGGCGCAGGTCAAGTTGCTGGAAGACGGTCAGCTCAAACCCTGGGACGCCGCATGAACACCGCAGCCTTTCAGTCTTGGTCAGATGCCGTGCTGACCCGCGTCGAGGCGGCCCTGTCGGAGTGGGTGCCCGCCATCGCCCCGGCCGGTCTGGGCGAGGCCATGCGTTACGGGGTGCTCGATGGCGGCAAGCGCCTGCGTGCCTTGCTGGTGCAAGCCGCGGCCGAGGCGACAGGGGCCTGTGCCCATGCGGTGGGTGCCGAAGCGGCCTTGCGTTCGGCTGCGGCGGTGGAGTTGATCCATGCCTACTCGCTGGTGCACGACGACATGCCTTGCATGGACAACGACGTGCTGCGCCGCGGCAAGCCCACGGTGCATGTGCAGTTCGGTGAGGCACAGGCCATGCTGGCGGGCGACGCCATGCAGGCACTGGCCTTTGAAGTCCTGACCCCGGATGACGGCGAGGGCGCAGGGCTGCCGCCGGCATTGCAGGCGCGTCTGGTACGGATCCTGGCGCGCGCCTCCGGTCAAGCCGGCATGGCGGGCGGGCAGGCGATCGACCTGGCCAATGTGGGCCAGTCGCTGGATGAGATCACCTTGCGCGACATGCATCAGCGCAAGACCGGTGCCTTGCTGCGTGCCAGCGTGCAGATGGGTGCGGTCTGTGGTGGCGTGGCCGCTGACAGTCCGACCTGGCAGGCGTTGACGGACTACGGACATGCCATCGGTCTGGCCTTCCAGATCGTGGACGACGTGTTGGACGAGACCCAGGGCTCGGAGACCCTGGGCAAGACGGCGGGCAAGGATGCCGATGCCAACAAGCCGACCTATGTCAGCCTGCTCGGTCTGGAGGGCGCACGTGAAGAAGCTGCGGCCCTGCTGGCGCAGGCTCAAGCGGCGCTGGCGCGCAGTGGCCTAAGCAGCGAGGCGACCGCGGCTTTGCGTGGACTGGCCGAGCGCATTGTCCACCGCGACCACTGATACACCGAACAATCCCCCGAGGATGTGCACACCATGAGCTACCCCCTGCTGTCCAGGATCGACCAGCCCGCCGACATCCGGCACCTGTCTCGCTCCGAGCTCAAGCAACTGGCCCACGAGCTGCGGGACTATCTGCTTCACAGCGTCTCCCGCACAGGCGGGCACCTGTCGTCCAACCTGGGCACGGTCGAGCTCACCATTGCGCTGCACTACGTGTTCCACACCCCCGATGACCGTCTGGTGTGGGATGTGGGTCACCAGACCTATCCGCACAAGATCCTCACCGGTCGCCGCGACCAGATGCCCACGCTGCGCCAATACGGCGGCATGAGCGGCTTTCCCCGTCGCGATGAGAGTGCCTACGACACCTTCGGCACGGCCCACTCGTCCACCTCGATTTCGGCAGCGCTGGGCATGGCCCTGGGCGCGCAGCTCAAGGGCGAGAACCGCAAGGCGGTGGCCATCATTGGCGATGGCGCCATGACCGCCGGCATGGCCTTCGAGGCCATGAACAACGCCGGGGTGCCGCACGACGGCAAGATGCCCGACATGCTGGTGGTGCTCAACGACAACGACATGTCGATCTCGCCGCCAGTGGGGGCACTCAACCGCCACCTGGCGCGCCTGATGTCCGGTCGCTTCTATGCCGCGGCGCGTGAAAGCGCCAAGCAGGTGCTGCGCAATGCGCCGCCGCTGTTCGAGCTGGCCAGGAAGCTGGAAGTGCATGCCAAGGGCATGGTGGTGCCCGCCACCATCTTCGAGGAGTTTGGCTTCAACTACGTTGGCCCGATTGACGGGCACGATCTGGACTCGCTGATCCCGACGCTGGAGAACCTGCGCGAGCGTGGCGGCCCACAGTTCCTGCACGTCGTCACCAAGAAGGGCTACGGCTACAAGCTGGCCGAGGCGGACCCGATTGCGTACCATGGTCCGGGTAAGTTTGACCCGGCGGTGGGCTTGGTCAAGGCGGCGCCGGTCTCGCCTCCCAAGCCCACCTTCACCCAGGTGTTCGGGCAGTGGCTGTGCGACATGGCGACGCACGACCCGCGTCTGGTGGCCATCACCCCGGCCATGCGCGAGGGATCGGGCATGGTCGAGTTTCACAAGAAGCACCCCTCACGTTACTTCGACGTGGGCATTGCCGAGCAGCACGCCATCACCTTCGCCGGCGGCCTGGCCTGCGAGGGCATGAAGCCCGTCGTGGCCATCTACTCCACCTTCCTGCAGCGTGGCTATGACCAGATGATCCACGATGTGGCGCTGCAGAACCTGCCGGTGGTGTTCGCACTCGACCGTGCCGGCATCGTGGGGGCCGATGGGGCGACCCACATGGGTGCGTTCGACATCGCCTTTGTGCGCTGCATCCCCAACATGAGCATGATTGCGCCGGCCGACGAAGCCGAGTGCCGTCAGGCCCTGAGTGCCGCCTACGCACAGAACCACCCGGTGTGCGTGCGCTACCCGCGTGGCGCGGGCGCTGGCGTGCCGGTACCCACCGATCTCACGCCGCTGCCCTGGGGCAAGGCCGAAGTGCGTCGCCAGGTGCATGAGCCGGTGGCCGGCAAGCGCGTTGCCATCCTGGCCTTTGGCACCTTGCTCTACCCGGCCTTGCAGGCCGGTGAGGCGCTCGACGCCACTGTGGTCAACATGCGTTTCGTCAAGCCGCTCGATACCGAACTGTTGCTGGAGATGGCAGGCAGCCACGACCTGCTGGTGACGGTGGAGGAGGGCTGTGTGCAGGGGGGCGCCGGCAGCGCCGTGGCCGAGGCCTTGTCAGCCGCAGGGGTGAACACCCCCTTGATGATGCTGGGGCTGCCTGACGCCTTCGTTGAGCATGGCGAGCCGGCCAAGCTGCTGGCCCTGTGCGGGCTCGATGCCGAGGGGATTGAGCAGGCGGTGCGTGAGCGGAGGGCGCAATTGGCGGGCTGAGTGCCCCGCGCCCCCAGCCCTTAGGGGGCGCGCAGAGGGCTCAGGCGTGTGAGCCGCAGGGTTCGACGCTGCAACTGCTCACCGTATTCTGGGGCAGCATCTCGGGCTTGCTGATGCGGCCGGTGGCTGTGTCGTAGCCCACTTCACTCAGATGCTGGGCCAGGCCGGCGTCCATCGCATCGATATGGTGCGGCAACCACACCGTCAGCTCATGGGCCATCTGGCGCACCATGGCCAAGTTGCCCGCAGCCCCCTGTTCGGCGCCTTCTCGCATGATCTGAAGCACGGTGGCGTGTTGCGAGCTGTGGCAATTGTTGGGCGCAAAGCCGGTGGCTTGCATCCAGCGGTCTTCCTGGCCAAAGTGTTCAGCCGTGTGAGCGATGAGACGGTCCCATAGAGCGAGCAAGGCGTCATCTGCGGCGTCCAGCACGGCAGAGATCAGGTCCGTGCACTCGGTGTGCAGGGTGTCCAGCGCGGGCATGTCCAGAGACATCTCCGGCGACCAGGTGAAACTCGACATGGCTTACTTCCTCACTCGGCCCTCAGGCCGACAACGACAATCACAACGGAGGCCGAGGGTAGTCGGCAGGCTCCGAGGTGAGTTTGAGCTGGATCAAGAGGCCGGGGCGATGCGCGCTCCCTGAATGCGGGGAGCGCCTCCGTCCGTGCGTTTCTGACGTTCAGCCCAGTCGCGCGCGATGACGGGCCACCTGGGCACGCACCTGTTCGGGCGCTGTGCCGCCCAGGATGTTGCGGGCGTTGAGCGAGCCGCGCAGGCTCAACACCTCGTAGACATCCTGCTCGATGGCCGGGTTGTAGGCCTTGAGCTTGTCGAGTGGCAGCTCCGACAGGTCGACACCGGCGGCAATGGCGTCCTTCACCGCGTGGGCGACCACTTCGTGCGCGTCACGGAAGGGCAGGCCCTTCTTGACCAGATAGTCAGCCAGGTCGGTGGCGGTGGCGTAGCCCTTTTTGGCCGCGCGCTCCATCGCTTCGGGCTTGACGGTGATGCCGGCGGCCATCTCGGCGAAGATGCGCAGGGTGTCCTTCAAGGTGTCCACCGTGTCGAACAGCGGCTCTTTGTCTTCCTGGTTGTCCTTGTTGTAGGCCAGGGGCTGGCCCTTCATCAGGGTGATCAGGCCCATCAGGTGGCCCACCACGCGGCCGGTTTTGCCGCGCGCCAGTTCGGGCACATCGGGGTTCTTCTTCTGCGGCATGATCGACGAGCCCGTGCAGAAGCGGTCAGCCAGGTCGATGAAGCCGAAGCTCTGGCTCATCCACAGGATCAGCTCCTCGCTCAGGCGCGAGACGTGCACCATCAGCAGCGAAGCGGCGGCCGTGAACTCGATGGCGAAGTCGCGGTCGGACACGCCGTCCAAGCTGTTCTGGCAGACGGCTGGCTGACCGGCCTCGTCCACCATGCCCAGGCTGCGGGCCACGCGCTCACGGTCCAGCGGGTAGCTGGTGCCGGCCAGTGCGGCCGAGCCCAGCGGCAGGCGGTTCACGCGCTTGCGCAGGTCGATCATGCGCTCGGCATCGCGGGCGAACATCTCCACATAGGCGAGCAGGTGGTGACCAAAGGCCACGGGCTGCGCGACCTGCAGGTGGGTGAAGCCCGGCAGGATCACGTCGGTGTTTTGCTCGGCCACGTCCACCAGGGCTTTTTGCAGCTCGGTCAGCAGCACGCCGATCTCGTCGATCTCGCCGCGCAGCCACAGGCGCACGTCGGTGGCGACCTGGTCGTTGCGCGAGCGGCCGGTGTGCAGGCGCTTGCCAGCGTCGCCCACCAGCTGGGTCAAGCGGGCTTCGATGTTCAGGTGCACGTCTTCCAGGTCGAGCTTCCACTCGAAGGTGCCGGCTTCGATCTCGGCGCGGATCTGGGCCATGCCCTTCTGGATCGACGTGAGGTCGTCGGCCGCGATCAGGCCTTGGGCGTGCAGCATGTCCGCGTGGGCCAGCGAGCCCTGGATGTCAGCAGCCCACAGGCGCTTGTCGAAAAACACGCTGGCGGTGTAGCGTTTGACCAGCTCGCTCATCGGCTCGGAAAACAGGGCCGACCAGGCCTGGGACTTCTTGTCGAGTTGGTTGGTGCTCATGGGGGGATCCGGCAGCGCGCGCTTGGCGCAGAATGTGCAAACCATGGATTTTAATGAGCCTGCGGCCTCGGGCGCCAGCCCGACGTCTCAACACCCTGCTCTCTTCGACGTTTGCCACGTCGGGGTGGTGCTGCGCGTCGTGCTGAGTGTGCAGTGTGTGATGGCGCTGGCGCTGGCCTTCCCGGCGCCGGATGCGGGGGAAGCCTTCAACCGCTGGTCGCAGACCACGGTGGCCACCTTGCCGGCCAGCTTGCTGTGGCTGGTGCTGGCCTGTGCCGCACGGCGTCTGCTGCAGCCTGCCCGTGAGAGCGTGCAGTGGTTGTTTGCCACCGGCCTGGGCGCCGGGGTTGCGGTGCTGGCCCAGTGGGAGCTGGCTTGGCTGGCACAGGTGCTGACCGACTTGCCGGTGCGGTGGGGCTGGCCGCAGGTGCCCGCTGCCTTGACGGGGGGCTTGATGGGAGCGGCCTGCCTGGCCTGGCTGAAACACCGCGCGCGCAGCGTGATGCCGGCCCATGCGGCGGCGCGACTGGCCGAGCTGCAGGCGCGCATCCGCCCGCATTTTTTGTTCAACACGCTCAATACCGCCATTGCGCTGGTTCAGGTCGACCCGCCGCGGGCCGAACGGGTGTTGGAGGATCTGGCCGAACTCTTCCGTCAGGCCCTGGCAGCGCCGCAGGGGCGCAGCACCTTGGCCGACGAGATTGCACTGTCGCGCCGCTATCTGGACATCGAACAGCTGCGCTTTGGCGAGCGCTTGCAGGTGCACTGGCAGCTTGACCCCGCGGCCAATGCCACCGTCTTGCCGCCGCTGATCCTGCAGCCCCTGGTTGAGAATGCCGTGCGGCACGGTGTCGAGCCCAGCGCCGAGGGTGGCTGGGTCTCGGTGCAGACGCAGGTGCAGGCCGGCCACATGGTGCTGACGGTGCGCAACAGCGTGCCCCAGCAAGGCGCCTTGCCGTTTGCGCCGGGGCACGGGATGGCCTTGCGCAATGTGCGCCAGCGCCTGCAACTGATGCACGATGTGCAATTGGGTTTTACGGCGGGCCTCAAACCCGCCGCCACGCAGGGCGAGTCCGCCCTCTACGAAGTGCGGGTGAGGGTGCCCTTGTCCGAGAAAGAACCGGCATGACGACGCTGACGGTGGCCCTGATCGATGACGAACCCCTGGCGCGGCTGCGCTTGCGCACGCTGCTGGCGCAGTCCGATCCGGCGTGCGAGGTGGTGGGCGAGTTCGGCGAATCCGTGGCGGCCTTGCTCTGGTTGCGAGAGCAGGACGCTGTGGGGCAGGGCCCGGACATGATCCTGCTGGACATTCAGATGCCAGGCCTCGATGGCATGGTACTGGCAGCCCGCCTGCGCGAACTGCGCGATCCCCCAGCCATCGTGTTTGTGACCGCGCATGCCGAGCACGCCGTGCGCGCGTTCGATGTGGCGGCGCTTGACTACCTGACCAAGCCCGTCCGGCTGGAGCGTTTGCAGGCGTCCCTGGACCGCGTGCAGCGCTGGCGTCAGACTCGGCCGCGCTTGCAAGCGCTCGATGCGGACGTGGTCGTCGTGCAGGACCGGGGTCGCATGCTGCGCATCCCGGTGGCCGACGTACTGTATTTCAAGGCAGAGCAAAAAGCGGTGACGCTGCACACCGCCACCGAAGTGCATCCGGTGAGCGAGTCCTTGACCGAGCTCGAGTCTCGTGTGGGGGCCCGTTTCATTCGGGTTCACCGCAACGCGCTGGTGGCCCGCCGCGCCATGAAGGCGCTGCAGCGCCGCCCGGACGACGACGAAGAGGCAGGCGAAACCTGGGCGGTTCAGATCATGCCCACCCAGGTCTGGCTGGCGGTGTCACGCCGTCAGGTGACAGCTGTGCGCGATGCCATGGGGGATTGCCACTGAAGGCACCCCCACTGCGGATCAGAAACCCAGACTGGCCAGCAGGTCGTCGACCTCGCTCTGATTGGCCACCACGTCGGTGCGACCCGTCGCGTTGACCACTGGGCCATCGAGTTTTGGCTCGATCGGCGCGGCATCATGGCTGTGGGTCAGGGCCGCTTCCACCTTGTGCGCCTGCTCCGGAGGGGCCGCCTGCACCAGCAGCTTGACCAACTGCGCTTCCAGGTCATTGGCCAGGTTCACCACCTTGGCCACCACCTGGCCGGTCAGGTCGTGAAAGTCCTGCGCCATCATGATGTCGGTCAGGTGACCATCCACCCGGCGGGTCGTGGTTTCGACATCCTGAACGAAGTTGAAGACGGCGCCACTGGCCACGGCCTTCACCGGGTCGGCGGTGATCAGCTTGGCCAGCTTGCGCGTTTCCTGGGCAATGTGTTCCTGATCGGCCTTGGCCGTGTCCACCAGATTGAGCACCTTTTCCGCTGCGTCGGCGGTCTTGGTGGCGATGTAGTTCAGGCGGCTGCGCGCATCGGGCAGGTTGTCCACCGTTTGCTGCAGGTTCGGCAGCACGCCCAGCATGTTCAGGGTGTCATGCAATTGCCGGGTCAGGGTACCCAGTTGCTGAAAGATTTCGGGCGATGCCGCGGGCATCGTCATGTTGTCGGGCAAGTTGATGGTCTGCACGTGGCGCTCCCTCAAGCCGCAGCGGCCATCTTTTGTAGGATCTTCTGGACTTTTTCTTCCAGAGTGGCCTTGGTGAAAGGCTTGACGATGTAGCCGGCGGCACCCGTCTGGGCGGCCAGCACGATGTCTTCCTTGCGCGCTTCGGCCGTCACCATCAGCACCGGAATGTGTTTGAGCGTGTCGTCGGCCTTGATGGCCTTGAGCAACTCAAAGCCGTTCATGTTGGGCATGTTGATGTCACTGACCACGAAGTCGAACTTGTTGTTCTTGAGCATGTTCAGGGCGACCACGCCGTCTTCGGCTTCGTCGGCATTGACGTATCCGCTTTCCTTGAGCAAGCCGCGGACGATGCGGCGCATGGTCGAGAAGTCGTCCACGATCAGAATTTTGAAGTCAGCGGGGTTGCTCATGGCTCGTCCTTGTGTCAAACGCCGGCACCTCTCTGTGGATGCCTTCGGAAGAAGAGTTTATCGGTTCGGCACGCCGGCGCTGGAGGGGATTGACCCGCCAGGTGTGGCTTCTGTCTCGTCTTCGGCACTTGCGGGGGTGCCCGAGGCGGTTCGAGCGGCCTCATAGAAGCGCTCTTCGGCCTCGCGGTTCATCACGATGATGCTGATGCGCCGGTTCAAAGGGCTTTCCGGATTCTGGGCGTCGAACAACATGCTGGCGGCCAACCCCTGGACGCGCAGCACCCGATCGCCCTTGAGTCCGCCGATGATCAGTTCACGGCGGGAGGCGTTGGCGCGGTCGGCCGACAATTCCCAGTTGCTGTAGCCCGCCTCGCCACCCACAAAGGGTTTGGCGTCGGTGTGCCCTTCGATCGTCAGGCGGTTCGGGACGTCGGCCAGCACGAAGCCAATGGCGCGCAGCACGTCACGCATATAGCCCTCCACCGATTCCGACCCACTGGCGAACATCGGCCGGTTCTGGTCGTCCACGATCTGGATGCGCAGGCCCTCGGCCGTCAGGTCCAGGCGCAACTGTGACTGGTACTTCGACAGCCGGGTGTCGTTGGCGATCACCTCTTGCACCTTGGCCTTGAGTGCATTCAGACGCGCCTGCTCCGCGCGCATCTGCTCAGCCTTCAGAGCCTTCTGGCGCAGTTTTTCATCGACGGTTTCCGAGCGCCCTTTGTTTTGCTGGCCGGTTGTCTCGGTCAGGCTATTGCCGCCGCCCTTGATGATGGAGGTGGCATCGCCTGCGCCCGATCCCCCCATCATCGACACCTTTACCGGGTTGTTGAAGTAGTCTGCAATGCCTTTGCGGTCCCCTTCAGTGGTGGAGCCCAGCAGCCACATCAACAGGAAAAAAGCCATCATGGCCGTCACGAAGTCGGCGTAGGCGATCTTCCAGGCGCCGCCATGGACGGCATGGCCGCCCTTCTTGACGCGCTTGATGATGATCGGCTGGACCTTCTTCGAATCACCGGCCATGGCTTACTTCTTCTTCACGTGGGCTTCAAGCTCCACGAAGCTGGGACGCTCGGTCGAGAAGAGCACCTTGCGCCCGAATTCGATGGCCACCTGTGGCGCGTAGCCCTGCATGCTCGCCAGCAGCACGGTCTTGATGACCTGAAGTTCCTTGGTGCCCTCGTCGAGTTTTTGCTCCATCAGGCCGCCAATCGGTTCGACGACGCCGTAGGCCAGCAAGATCCCCAGAAACGTGCCCACCAAGGCCGAGCCGATCATCCCCCCCAGCACGGCAGGCGGCTGTCCCACCGAACCCATGGTGTTGACCACCCCCAGCACGGCCGCCACGATGCCGAAGGCGGGCAGGGCGCCGGCGAGTCGGGCAATGGCCGCCACGGGCTGGTGGCCTTCGTTGTGATGGGTTTCGATCTCGTTGTCCATCAAGGCCTCGATCTCGTGCGAGTTGAGGTTGCCCGACACCATCATGCGCAGGTAGTCGGTGATGAATTCGACAACGTGGTGGTCGCTGCCGACGATTGGGTACTTTTTGAAGAGGGGAGAGTTCTCGGGGTCGTCGACATCCTTTTCAATGGACATCAAGCCCTCTTTGCGCACCTTTTGCAAAATCTCATAGAGCATGGCCATGAGTTGCATGTAGCGGTCTTTGGAGTATTTCGAACCCTTGAGCAGCGGGCCAAAGTTGCCCAGCACGGCTTTGACCACCTTGGGCTGGTTGTTCACCAGAAACGCACCGATGGCACCGCCGCCGATGGCCATCATTTCGGTAGGCATGGCGTGCAAGATCACCGAGATGTTGCCCCCGTGGATGATGAAGGCCCCAAAGATGCTGCCCAGACAGAGGATGTAACCAACGAGAACAATCATGGTGGAGGTGGTGGCGCGCGCGTATGTTTGCTTGGCATCCTAACCGTTCTGCCGACGCCCTGGTGCTGGCAAAATTGACAGTGATGGCATTCCCGTGTCGGCAGGGCTTGTCTTGCTGTTTATCGGCCGACACGCACGCGACTTGAGGCAAGTTGCGTGTGATGGTGGGCAAACGCCGTCTCCGGCCGTTGGTGCATCCACACGGTGCGCGCGTTCCATAATTGGCGCACATCACCGAGGAGGATCATCATCATGGCCCGACTGCCCAGATTGGGCGTGGCAGCATGGCCCCACCTGGTCGTGCAAGGCGTCCACGACGGTCAGTCTCTGGCGCGCGACGACGTCGATCGCGCCTTGCTGCTGGACACGCTGCGCGAAGCAGCGCGCACCCATGGGGTCAGCATCCATGCCTACTGCCTGGCCCCCGATCACTTCCATTTGCTGCTCACGCCCGAGCAGGACACCTCCCTGAGTCTGTTCATGCAGGCTGTGGGGCGACGGTACGTGAGTGCTTACAACCGCCGTCATGGTCGATGTGGCGGGCTGTGGGCGGGGCGCTACCGTGCGACGGTGCTGGATCCCGCCCAATATCTGCTGGATGCCATGGTGTGGATCGAAACCCACGGGCAGCGTGCGGGCGACCGCTCACCCTTGCAGGACGACGCCTGGTCGAGCGTGCGACACCACCTGGGTCGATGCTCGGACCCCTTGGTCAGTGATCACGCCGGCTTCTGGTCGCTCGGCAACACCCCTTTCGAGCGCGAGGCGGTGTGGCGACAACGCCTCGAGGACGGTTTGCCGACGCAGCGGGTCCGCGTGCTGGCCGATGCCATGCACAAGGGCTGGGCGCTGGTGCCCGAGGCGGCGGTGGCCAGCGTCGAGGCGGCGGCGGGACGCCGTCTCGCGCCGCGGCCCCGTGGGCGGCCACGCAAGACGTCCGAGGCGCCCTGATTTGATCTGACCCCATTTACGAATGCACCAATGGCGTGCCCGTCGTTAATTATGGTCTGACCCTATTTATAATTTCTTGAAACCCGGGGGAAACCAGAGTATCCTCGCCGCTCACCGCGTTGTTTTTCCACACTTACTCTGGAGCGCCCCCCATGACCCAGGCGACTTCGGGAACCTCGTTCCCCATCCTCCCCGTGTCTGACGCAGCCGCCACCTCCGTGGCCACTGCACAGGAAATCAAAGCCGCTGCCGAACTGGGCATGTACGCCAACGCCGAGCACGATGCGTGCGGCGTGGGCTTCGTGGCTCACATCAAGGGCCTCAAGGCGCACCACATCGTGCAACAGGGTCTGAAGATCCTGGAAAACATCGACCACCGTGGCGCAGTCGGTGCCGACCCCTTGATGGGTGACGGTGCCGGTCTGCTGATCCAGATCCCCGACGAGTTCTACCGTGCCGAGATGGCCAAGCAGGGTGTCGAGCTGCCTCCGCCTGGCGAATACGGCGTCGGCATGATCTTCCTGCCCAAGGAAAACGCCTCCCGCCAGGCCTGCGAGCAAGAGCTCGAGCGCGCTATCAAGACCGAAGGCCAGGTGCTGCTGGGCTGGCGTGATGTGCCGGTCGACCGCGACATGCCCATGTCGCCCACCGTGCGCGAAAAAGAGCCCATCATCCGCCAGGTCTTCATCGGCCGGGGCCACGACATCCTGGTGCCCGACGCCCTGGAGCGCAAGCTCTACGTCATCCGCAAGACGGCGTCCACCAAGATCCAGAGCCTGAACCTGACGCACGGCGCCGAGTACTACGTACCCAGCATGTCGTGCCGCACCATCATCTACAAGGGCCTGCTGCTGGCCGACCAGGTCGGCAAGTACTACCTCGACCTGCGCGACGAGCGCGTCGTCTCGGCCCTGGCCCTGGTGCACCAGCGCTTCTCGACCAACACCTTCCCCGAGTGGCCGCTGGCTCACCCGTACCGCATGGTCGCCCACAACGGTGAAATCAACACCGTCAAGGGCAACTTCAACTGGATGCGCGCCCGCGAAGGCGTGATGAAGTCGCCCGTGCTGGGCGATGACCTCAAGAAGCTGTACCCGATCAGCCTGGACGGCCAGTCCGACACCGCGACGTTCGACAACGCGCTCGAGTTGCTGACCATGTCCGGCTACCCACTGGCCCAGGCCGCCATGATGATGATCCCGGAAGCCTGGGAACAGCATGCGACCATGGACGAGCGCCGCCGCGCCTTCTACGAGTACCACGCTGCCATGATGGAGCCGTGGGACGGCCCCGCCGCCATGGTCTTCACCGACGGCCGCCAGATCGGCGCCACGCTGGACCGCAATGGCCTGCGTCCCGCCCGTTTCATCATCACCGATGACGACTTGGTCGTGCTGGCCTCCGAGTCCGGCGTGCTGCCCATCCCCGAGAACAAGATCGTCAAGAAGTGGCGTCTGCAACCGGGCAAAATGTTCCTGATCGACTTTGAACAAGGTCGCATCATCGAAGACGAAGAGCTCAAGGCCCAGTACGCTTCGGCCAAGCCCTACCGTCAGTGGATCGAGAACGTCCGCATCAAGCTCGACAGCATCGAAGCCACGGGTACGGCCGGTGAGTTCGCCGAGTCGCTGCTCGACCGCCAGCAAGCTTTCGGCTTCACCCAGGAAGACATCAAGTTCCTGATGGCCCCGATGGCCACCAACGGCGAAGAAGCCACCGGCTCCATGGGCAATGACTCGCCCCTGGCCGTGCTCTCCAGCAAGAACAAGCCGCTGTACAACTACTTCAAGCAGTTGTTCGCCCAGGTGACCAACCCGCCCATCGACCCGATCCGCGAAGCCGTGGTGATGTCGCTGGTGTCCTTCGTCGGTCCCAAGCCCAACCTGCTCGACATCAACGCGGTGAACCCGCCGATGCGCCTCGAAGTCTCCCAGCCCGTGCTGGACTTCGACGACATGGCTCGCCTGCGCAACATTGAAAAGCACACCAGCGGCAAGTTCAAAGCGTACGAAATCGACATCACCTATCCCGCCCAGTGGGGCCATGAAGGTGTCGAGGCGCGTCTGGCCTCGCTGTGTGCCGAAGCCGTGGAAGCCATCCAGTCCGGTCACAACATCCTGATCGTGACCGATCGCAAGATGGACCGTGCCAACATCGCCATCCCGGCGCTGCTGGCCCTGTCGGCCATCCACCACCATCTGGTTCGCAAGGGCCTGCGCACCTCCACCGGTCTGGTGGTCGAAACCGGCACCGCCCGTGAAGTGCACCACTTCGCCGTGCTGGCGGGTTACGGCGCCGAAGCCGTGCACCCCTACCTGGCGATGGAAACCCTGGCCGACATGGCCAAGGACCTGCCGGGCGACTTGTCGGCTGACAAGGCCATCTACAACTACACCAAGGCCATCGGCAAGGGTCTCTCGAAGATCATGTCCAAGATGGGCATCAGCACGTACATGTCGTACTGCGGCGCCCAGATCTTCGAAGCCATCGGGCTGAACAAGGAGCTGATCGACAAGTACTTCCGTGGCACCCCCACGCAAGTCGGCGGCATCGGCGTGTTCGAAGTGGCCGAAGAGGCCATCCGCAACCACAAGGCCGCGTTCGGGACCGACCCCGTGCTGGCCAACATGCTGGAGACCGGTGGTGAGTACGCCTGGCGTGCCCGCGGTGAAGAGCACATGTGGACGCCGGACGCGATCGCCAAGCTGCAGCACGCCACGCGCTCGGGCAAGTTCGACACCTACAAGGAATACGCCCAGATCATCAACGACCAGTCCAAGCGCCACCTGACGCTGCGCGGCCTGTTCGAGTTCAAGATCGATCCAGCCAAAGCCATTCCCGTCGAGGAAGTCGAATCGGCGGCCGAGATCGTCAAGCGTTTCGCCACCGGCGCCATGTCGCTGGGCTCCATCTCGACCGAAGCCCACTCGACCCTGGCTCTGGCCATGAACCGCATTGGCGGCAAGAGCAACACCGGTGAAGGCGGCGAAGACGAGAACCGTTATCGCAACGAGCTCAAGGGCATCAAGATCGTCAAGGGCACCAAGGTGTCGGACGTGATCGGTTCCTCGCGCATCGAAGCCGACTACGAGATGCAAGAGGGCGACAGCCTGCGCTCGAAGATCAAGCAGGTGGCGTCGGGTCGCTTCGGTGTGACCACCGAGTACCTGGTGTCCGCTGACCAGATCCAGATCAAGATGGCCCAGGGCGCCAAGCCCGGTGAAGGCGGTCAGCTGCCTGGCGGCAAGGTGTCCGAGTACATCGGCAAGCTGCGTCACTCGGTGCCGGGCGTGGGCCTGATCTCGCCCCCGCCGCACCACGACATCTACTCGATCGAGGACCTGGCGCAGCTGATCCACGATCTGAAGAACGTCAACCCCAAGGCCGACGTGTCCGTCAAGCTGGTGTCCGAAGTGGGCGTCGGCACGGTGGCGACCGGTGTGGCCAAGGCCAAGGCCGACCACATCGTGATCGCCGGTCACGACGGTGGCACGGGTGCTTCGCCCTGGTCGTCCATCAAGCACTGCGGCACGCCGTGGGAGCTGGGCCTGGCTGAAACGCAGCAGACCCTGGTGCTGAACCGCCTGCGCGGCCGTGTGCGTGTGCAGACCGACGGTCAGATCAAGACCGGCCGTGACGTGGTCATCGGCGGCCTGCTGGGCGCCGACGAGTTCGGCTTCGCGACCGCACCGCTGGTCGTCGAAGGCTGCATCATGATGCGCAAGTGCCACCTGAACACCTGTCCGGTGGGCGTGGCCACGCAAGATCCGGTCCTGCGTCAGAAGTTCTCCGGCAAGCCCGAGCACGTCGTGAACTACTTCTTCTTCGTGGCCGAAGAAGCGCGTCAGATCATGGCTCAGCTGGGCATCCGTAAGTTCGACGAGCTGATCGGCCGCGCCGACCTGCTCGACACCCGCAAGGGCGTCGAGCACTGGAAGGCCCAGGGCCTGGACTTCAGCCGCGTGTTCGCGCTGCCCCCGGTGCCCGCCGATGTGCCGCGTCTGCACGTGTCGACGCAAGACCACGGCCTGGACAAGGCCCTGGACCTGCGCCTGATCGAGAAGGCCAAGCCTGCCATCGAGCGTGGCGAAGCCGTCAAGTTCATGGAAGTGGCCAAGAACGTCAACCGCACCGTCGGCGCCATGCTGTCGGGCGAGCTGATCAAGCACCACCCCGATGGTCTGCCTGACGACACCGTGTTCATCCAGATGGAAGGCACGGGCGGCCAGTCCTTCGGCGCCTTCCTGGCCAAGGGCATCACGCTGTACCTGATCGGTGAAGCCAACGACTACACCGGCAAGGGCCTGTCGGGCGGCCGCGTGATCGTGCGTCCGAGCATCGAGTTCCGCGGCAACGCCACCGACAACATCATCGTGGGCAACACCGTGCTGTACGGTGCCACCAGCGGTGAGGCCTTCTTCCGCGGCGTGGGCGGCGAGCGCTTTGGCGTGCGTCTGTCCGGTGCCACGGCAGTGGTCGAAGGCACGGGTGACCATGGTTGTGAATACATGACCGGCGGCACGGTGGCGGTGTTGGGCAAGACCGGCCGCAACTTCGCAGCCGGCATGTCCGGTGGCGTGGCTTACGTCTATGACGAAGATGGCCTGTTTGCCAAGCGCGTCAACACCGCTCAGGTGGCACTGGACAAGGTCTTGCCCGCTGCGGAGCAAGCTGACGCCGGCATCCCGATGCACAAGGGTGTGGCCGACGAGGTCGCGCTCAAGAAGCTCATCGAAGACCATCACCGCTGGACGGGCTCGTTGCGTGCCCGCGAGATCCTGGACAACTGGTCGGCTCAGCTGCCCAAGTTCGTCAAGGTCTTCCCGCACGAGTACCGCCGCGCCCTGACCGAAAAGGGTGCCCAGCAAGAAGCAACGGCCGCCGTCGCGAAGGCCAAGTCTGCCAAGGCCAAGGCCTGAAGCGCACGATCAGGAGTTTGAAATGGGAAAAGTCACTGGCTTTCTGGAATTCGAGCGTCTGGAAGAGGGCTACGAGCCCGTCGAGAAGCGCGTCAAGAACTACAAAGAGTTCGTCATTGGTCTGAAGCCTGAAGAGGCCAAGATCCAGGGCGCACGCTGCATGGACTGCGGCACCCCGTTCTGCAACAACGGTTGCCCAGTCAACAACATCATCCCGGACTTCAACGACCTGGTGTACCAGGGCGACTGGAAGAACGCGATCGAGGTGCTGCACTCGACCAACAACTTCCCCGACTTCACCGGTCGGGTCTGCCCGGCGCCTTGCGAAGCTGCTTGCGTGCTGAACATCAACAACGACCCCGTGGGCATCAAGTCGATCGAGCATTCGATCATCGACCGTGCCTGGGCCGAAGGTTGGGTCAAGCCGCAGCCCGCTGCCGTCAAGACCGGGAAGAAGATTGCCGTCGTGGGCTCCGGCCCTGCCGGCATGGCCGCCGCTCAGCAGCTGGCCCGCGTCGGCCACGCTGTGACCGTGTTCGAGAAGAACGACACCATCGGGGGCCTGCTGCGTTTCGGCATCCCCGACTTCAAGTTCGACAAGTCGCACATCGACCGTCGCGTCAAGCAAATGGAAGCCGAAGGCGTGGTCTTCAAGACCAACACCATCGTGGGCGAGATGCCCAAGGGCTCCAAGGTCACCAACTGGGCCAAGGACACCGTCACGCCTGAGCAGCTGGACCAGGATTTCGATGCCGTGATCCTGGCCGGTGGTTCCGAGCAGTCGCGTGACCTGCCCGTGCCGGGTCGTGACCTGGCGGGCATCCACTTCGCCATGGAGTTCCTGCCGCAGCAAAACCGCGTGAACGCGGGCGGCAAGGTCAAGGACCAGATCATGGCCACGGGCAAGAACGTGATCGTGATCGGCGGCGGTGACACCGGCTCCGACTGCGTGGGTACCTCCAACCGCCACGGCGCCAAGAGCGTGATCCAGTTCGAGCTGATGCCTCAGCCGCCCGAGCAGGAAAACAAGGAGCTGACCTGGCCTTACTGGCCAATCAAGATGCGCACCTCGTCGAGCCACGAAGAAGGCTGCGACCGTGAGTTCGCCATCGCCACGAAGGAATTCATCGGCGAAGGTGGCAAGGTCACCGCGGTCAAGACCGTGCGCGTCGAGTTCAAGAACGGCAAGTTCGAAGAAGTTGCCGGTTCCGAGCAGATCCTCAAGGCCGACCTCGTGCTGCTGGCCATGGGCTTCGTGAACCCCGTGGACACGCTGTTGAGTGGTTTTGGCGTCGAGAAGGATGCCCGTGGTAACGCCAAGGCCTCGACCGACGTCGGTGGCTACAAGACCAACGCCGCCAAGGTGTTCGCCGCTGGCGACGTGCGCCGTGGCCAGTCCCTGGTGGTGTGGGCGATCCGCGAAGGCCGTCAGGCTGCTCGCGAGGTTGATGCGTTCCTGATGGGCTCGACCACGCTGCCGCGTTGACCCCACATCGCATTACGCCTTTACGGAGGCGCGATCAGCAGGGATCCGTGAATCCCCTATGATCCCGGGGCCAGTGACATTCACTGGCCCTTTTTTTCATGCCCATGTCACAAGCTGAAACCACGTCTTCCCCGTCTGCTGCTGCCTCGGCCCCTGAGCCGCTGGTGGCGTTGCGCGCGGTCACCTGTGGTTACGGTGACCGGGTCATCCTGTCAGACCTCAACCTGGTGGTGCCGCGCGGCCAGGTGGTGGCCTTGATGGGTACTTCGGGTGGCGGTAAAACGACAGTTTTGCGCCTGATCGGTCGGCAATTGACCCCTATGTCCGGGCAAGTGCTGGTGGATGGGCAGGACATGGCACATCTGGATGCGGCCGGGCTGATGGCCGCACGGCGGCGCATGGGCATGTTGTTCCAGTTTGGCGCCCTGTTCACCGACCTCTCGGTGTTCGAGAACGTCGCGTTTCCGCTGCGCGAGCACACCAAGCTGCCCGAATCCATCCTGCGTGATCTGGTGCTGATGAAGCTCAACGCCGTGGGCTTGCGCGGTGCGCGTGACCTGATGCCCAGCGAGATTTCGGGCGGCATGGCCCGTCGCGTGGCCCTGGCGCGCGCGATGGCGCTGGATCCGGAACTCATGCTGTACGACGAGCCGTTTGCGGGGCTGGACCCGATCTCGATGGGGGTGTCGGCGCGTTTGATCCGTGAGCTCAACGATACGATGGGGCTCACCAGTGTGCTGGTGTCCCACGATGTGGAAGAAACCTTCCTGATTGCCGACCATGTGGTGTTGCTGGCCAATGGTCGCATCGTGGCCCAGGGCACCCCGGCAGAGATGCGCGCCAGCAGCGACCCGCTGGTACGCCAGTTTGTGGACGCCGCTCCCGATGGGCCGGTGCGCTTCCACCACCCTGCGATCGATGCAGGTCATGATTTCGGAGTGCGCGGATGATCTCCTGGCTCAATCCAGCCCGAGTCGGGCGGGCCATTCGTCTGAAGTTGACCGACGTGGGTTATGGCGCACGCCTGTTCTTGCGTCTGCTGCTGTCGCTGGGGGCCACTCTGAAGCGTCCGCGGCTGCTCACCGAGCAGATCTTTTTCCTGGGCAACTACTCGCTGGCCATCATCACGGTGTCGGGCGCCTTCGTCGGGTTCGTGCTGGGGCTGCAGGGCTACTACATCTTGCAACGGTATGGCTCCAGCGAGGCGCTGGGCCTGATGGTGGCGCTGTCTCTGGTGCGCGAACTCGGGCCGGTGGTGGCCGCACTGCTGTTTGCCGGTCGCGCTGGCACGGCCCTGACGGCCGGCATTGGCTTGATGAAGGCGGGCGAGCAGTTGTCCGCCATGGAAATGATGGGGGTGGACCCCATTCAGCGGGTCCTGGCGCCACGTTTCTGGGGTGGGGTCATCGCCATGCCGCTGCTCGCGGCGGTGTTCTCGGCCGTGGGGGTGCTCGGTGGCTGGGTCGTGGGTGTGGTCATGATCGGTGTAGACGACGGGGCTTTCTGGTCGCAGATGCAAAACGGCGTCGAGGTGTGGTCCGATGTGGGCAATGGCATGCTCAAGAGCCTGGTGTTCGGCCTGACAGTCACTTTCGTGGCATTGCTGCAGGGCCATGAATGCGAGCCGACACCGGAGGGCGTGTCGCTGGCGACCACCCGTACCGTGGTGATGTCTTCCCTGGCAGTGTTAGGGCTGGATTTTGTGTTGACGGCCATGATGTTCTCGATCTGATCGAGAGCGGTCGCAAGGACGAACGATATGCAGAAATCAAAACATGACGTGTGGGTCGGCATCTTCGTGATGCTGGGGGCGGCGGCGATCGTCTTCCTGGCCTTGAAGGCGGGCAACCTGCTGACCCTGTCTTTCGATTCGGGATACAAGGTTGCGGCCCTGTTCGATAACATCGGTGGACTCAAGCCCAAGGCGGCGGTGAAAAGCGCAGGCGTGGTCGTGGGCCGGGTGACAGCCATCACCTTCGACAACGAGACCTTTCAGGCGAAGGTCGAGATCGAAATGAACAAAGGGGTCGCCTTTCCCAAGGACACCTCGGCCAAGATTCTGACGGCCGGTTTGCTGGGCGAGCAGTACATTGGCCTGGAGCCCGGTTACGGCGAGACCAACCTGGTGGAGGGCGACGCGATCAAAGCCACCCAGTCGGCCATCGTGCTGGAAAACCTGATCAGTCAGTTCCTCTACAGCAAAGCTGCCGAAGGCGGCAAGGATGCCGGCAAGGAGAGTGGCAAATGAGTGCATTTCATTCGCGCCTGGGGCATCGTGCCCGTGCGCTGGTGTGCGCGGTGAGCCTGCCGGTTGTGCTGACCTTGTCCGGGTGTGCCACTCGCCAAGCGCCGGACCCGCTGGAATCATGGAATCGGGGCGTGTTCTCGTTCAACGAGACGGTGGACGTGTACGTGCTCAAGCCCTTGGCTGAAGGCTACGTGAAGGTCACGCCCGACCCGGTTCGCACCGGCGTGCGCAATTTCTTTGGCAACATCAGCGATGTCTGGTCGTCGGCGAATCTGTTTTTGCAGGGGCGCTTCAAGGAAGGGGCGGCCAGCACCATGCGGGTGGCCGTGAACTCGACCCTGGGACTGGGCGGTTTGATCGATCTGGCCACCCCCATGCGTCTGGACCGTTTCAACGAAGATCTGGGGCAGACCTTGGGGGTGTGGGGCGTGCCTTCTGGGGCCTACCTCGTCTGGCCGATCATGGGGCCCTCCTCAGTGCGTGACTCGGCCAACTTCGCGACCAGCATGACGTTCTCGGCCACGACCTTGATCGATGGTGCCCGTGAGGACAACCTGATTCGCCTGCTCAGTGGGGTCAGCACCCGTGCCGCTTTCCTGTCGGCCACCGATCTGCTCGATGGGGTGGCGCTGGACAAGTACACCTTCACTCGGGACGCCTATTTGCAGCGTCGCCAGAGCCTGATCGACGCAGGCCGTCCGCCGAGCGATGACGTTGAGGAAGACGAGGCCCCTCAGCCTCGCTACGACCTGCCGGAAGCCGAGGAAGAGGCGGCTGCGTCGGCTGCCAGCGCACCCTGACGCGGCCCCCTCAGAGGCTCACTCTCACACCATGACCAGATGATCCGGTCATCCTGTCTGCCCGTTGAGACGTTAAGGGACAGAGGTCAGGATCGCAGAAAGGACCCTTTGTGTTGCATACCCGTATGTTTGCTGTTCGTTTGGTGAGTTCGGCCCTCTTGGCCGTGTCGGCTGTGGGCGCGTCCCAGGCTTGGGCACAGGCAGCGCCGGCTCAGGTCGCAGCCGCTCCAGCTCAAACGCCGGAAGCCTTCATCCAGTCGATCACCAATGAGGTGATGGCCACGGTCAAGTCCGACAAGGCCATCCAGTCGGGTGACCTGCGCAAGATCACGGCCGCCGTCGACACCAAGATCATGCCGAATGTGAACTTTGTGCGCATGACGGCGGCGACGGTGGGTCCGGCTTGGCGCCGTGCCACGCCCGATCAGCGTCAGCGTCTGCAAAACGAGTTCAAGACCTTGCTGGTACACACCTACGCGGGTGCCGCCTCCCAGGTCAAGGACCAGGTCATTGAGTACCTGCCGTCGCGCAGCCGTCCGACCGACACGGACGTGATCGTGCGCACCGTGGTCAAGGGCAAGGGTGACCCCATCCAGTTGAATTACCGCCTGGAAAAGTCGGGCAACACTTGGAAGGTGTACGACGTGAACGTGCTGGGCGCGTGGCTGGTGCAAACGCACCAGAGCAGCTTTGCCCAGGAAATCAATGCGTCGGGCATTGACGGCCTGATCTCGAAGCTCGCCGAGCGCAACCGCCAGTTGGTGGCCAAGAACGCGGCGAACTGAGCCATGTTGTTGCTGCCTGCCGTCATCACGCACGCCGAAGTGCCGCATGTATTGCGTCTGTTTCGCCAGACGCTGGACCAGGCTGCGGCCCAAGGTGGCACGGAAGCAGCCATGCTGACGGTGGATGGCGCGGCCTTGCAGCAGTTTGACTCCAGCGCCCTGGCGGTGTTGCTGGAGTGTCAGCGCATGGCGCGCGCCAACGGGCGCGCCTTTGCCGTGCAGCACCTGCCGCCCAAGTTGACCGAACTGGCCCGCCTGTATGGCGTGGACGCGCTGTTGCAGTCGGCCTGAGTATTGCGTGATGGTGGCCTGTCAGCCAGTTTCGTGCCTCGCCTTCAGCTTTCTTCGGTCCAACTGAAGCCGTCCCGCGCCACCAGCGCGCTGGCAGCAGCCGGGCCCCAGGTTCCTGCACTGTAAGGGCGAAGGCTACTCGGGTCGTGGCGCCAGGCCTCCAGAATGGGTTCCACCCAGCGCCACGCCTGTTCCTGCTCGTCCGAGCGCACAAACAGGTTCAAGCGGCCCGCCAGCGCGTCGAGCAGCATGCGCTCGTAGGCGCCCACCCGGACGGTTGGGAAGGCCTGGTCGAAGTCCAGGTTCAGAGACACAGGGGACAGGTGCTCGGCTTGCGTGGCCGTCTGTTCGGTACCTACGGCGCCTTTGGCTGCCAGCAGGTGCAATTGCAAGCCGTCTTCTGGCTGCAACTTGATCACCAGTTTGTTGGGCGTTTGCGTGCCCGGAAAAATGGAGTGCGGGGTGGGGCGGAAGTTCACCACGATTTCGGCATGGCGGTGGGCCAGGCGCTTGCCGGTACGCAGGTAGAAGGGCACGCCTGCCCAGCGCCAGTTCTGGATCTCGCAGCGCAGGGCCACAAAGGTTTCGGTGGCACTGCCCGGCGGCACTTTCGCCTCGTCCAGGTAGCCGGGTACGGCGGCACCCTCGACCGTGCCAGCCCGGTACTGGCCACGCACCACATCGCGCGCCACCGAGGCCGCGTCGAAGGGTTTGAGCGAGCGCAGCACCTTGAGTTTCTCGTCGCGGATGGCGTCGGCGTCGGCGCTGGATGGGGGCTCCATCGCGACCATGGTCAGCAACTGCAGCGCATGGTTCTGGATCATGTCGCGCAGCGCACCGGTGCGGTCGTAGAAGTCGCCCCGGGTGCCCACGCCCAGGCTTTCGGCCAGCGTGATCTGGATGTTGGCGATGCTTTCGCGGCGCCACAGGGGCTCGAACAGCACATTGCCAAAGCGCAGGGCCATCAGGTTTTGCACCGAGGGCTTGCCCAGGTAGTGGTCGATGCGCAGGGCCTGGCGCTCGCTGAACACGGCCCGCACCGCCTCGTTGATGGCCTGGGCCGACGCCAGGTCATGCCCCAGGGGTTTCTCCAGCACCACGCGCACGCCGGGGTGGTTGAGGCCGGCCGCGCCCAGTTGCTCGCAGATGACGGGGAAAAGGTGCGGGCTGGTGGCGAGGTACATCACCACGGTGTCGGTGCTGCGACCGCCCAGCCATTGGCGCAGCAACTGATAGTCGTCGGGCTTGGACAGGTCCATGCGCAGGTAATGCACCTGGGTGGCAAAGCGGTCGAACTCGTCTTCGGTGGGGCGCTTGGCGCGGTCGTCCACAGTGGCGAGCTTGTCCTTGAGCCACTGGCGGTAGCTGTCGTCGGTGCGCTCATCGCGGGCCACCGCGAGGATGCGCCCTTGGGCGGGCAGCTTGCCATGGCGCCAGGCCTGGAACAGGGCCGGCATCAGCTTGCGCCAGGTCAGATCGCCCGTGCCACCGAAAAAAACCAGATCAAAGGACATGAAAGGGGCCCGATAAAGGGGGAGTGCGCTCATTCCAGGGGCCGCAGGGCACGCCTGTCATGATTTTGGAGACAGAATGTGGCTTCACGATAAGCCAAATTCAGGATGCTGGTCGATCTCGTTTCGATACGAGGTCGGAGTCAGCCCATTTCACCTTGTTTCCCATGACCTCGCAACTCGATCAGCTCAAGGCCTGCACCACCGTTGTCGCCGACACCGGTGACTTCAAGCAACTGGCCCAGTTCACCCCGCAAGACGCCACGACCAACCCGTCCCTGATTCTCAAGGCGGTGCAAAAGCCCGAGTACGCGCCCTTGCTGGCCGAGGTGGTGGCTGCGCACCGTGGGGTGTCGCTGGATGCGATCGTGGACCAGGTGTTGGTGCGCTTTGGTCTGGAAATCCTGAAGGTGGTGCCCGGCCGCGTGTCGACCGAAGTGGACGCCCGCCTGAGCTTTGACACCGAGGCCACGCTGGTGCGGGCGCGTCGCCTGATCAGCCTGTACGAAGCGGCCGGCATTGCGCGTGCGCGTGTGCTCATCAAGATCGCGGCCACCTGGGAAGGCATCCAGGCGGCCCGCGTGCTGGAACAAGAAGGCATCCACTGCAACCTGACCCTGCTGTTCGCCTTTGCCCAGGCGCGCGCCTGTGGCGATGCGGGTGTGCAACTGATCTCGCCGTTTGTCGGGCGCATCTACGATTGGTACAAGAAATCGGCCGGTGCGGCCTGGGACGAGGCCGCGCAGGCCGGCGTCAACGACCCGGGCGTGCAGTCGGTCAGCCGCATCTACAGCTACTACAAGGCCCACGGGGTACGCACCGAGGTGATGGGGGCGAGCTTCCGCAATGTGGGCCAGATCCTGGCCCTGGCGGGCTGCGATCTGCTGACCATCAGCCCAGACCTGCTGGCGCAACTGCAGGCCAGCGATGCGCCGGTGGTGCGCCAGCTGGTGCCCCCCACCCACGTCGACGCCCCGGAGGCACCTCTGAGTGAGGCCGCCTTCCGCTATGCACTCAACGACGATGCGATGGCCACCGAGAAACTGGCTGAGGGCATCCGTGCGTTCGCCGTTGATGCCGGTAAGCTGGATGCCTTGATCGAGGCGCAGCGCTGAGCGGGGGAGAGCGAAGCATGACGTCTCCCCGTTGTGACCAGACTGTGGCCTGGGCGGCCCTGCACGGGCATTACCAGGCCCACGGGTCCACGCTGGACCTGCGCAACCTGTTTGCCGATGACCCCCGCCGCGTGGAGGCCCTGACCTTCGAGGCGCCTGAGGTGGTGGTGGACATGTCACGGGTGCATTGGGATGTGGCCACGCGCCATCACCTGTTGGATCTGGCGCGCGAATGCAGGCTGACCGAGCGACGCGATGCGCTGCTGCGGGGTGAGCTGGTCAATGTCTCCGAGGGCCGGGCGGTGCTGCACACGGCGCTGCGTGCGCCGCGGGGCCAGGGTCCGTTCAGCGACGAGGTGCATGCGGTGCTCGACGCGATGCTGGACTTTGTCGACGGGGTCTGGGCCACGGCCGGCGGGCCGAATCCGGGCGACATCCACGATGTGGTCAACATTGGCATTGGCGGCTCGGACCTGGGGCCGCAGATGGTGGTGATGGCGCTGGAGGCCTTTGCCCATCCCCGCCTGCGCAGCCATTTCGTGTCGAACATCGACGGACAGGATTTGGCCAGCGTGTTGCGGCAGGTCGACCCGCAACACACCCTGTTCATCGTGGCGTCCAAGACCTTCACGACGCAGGAGACCATGGTGAACGCGCGCACCGCGCGCCAGTGGTTTCTGGACCAGGGTGGCACCAACATTGCCCGCCACTTTGTGGCCACGACCTCGAATGTCGAGGGCGCAGCGACCTTCGGCATCACCACCACCTTCGGATTCTGGGACTGGGTGGGGGGGCGTTTCTCGCTGTGGTCGGCCATTGGTCTGCCGATTGCGCTGGCGCTGGGGCGCACGCATTTCCGTGCGCTGCTCGACGGGGCGCATGCGATGGACCGGCACTTCGCGTCGGCCCCACCGTCAGCCAACCTGCCGCTGTGGCTGGGGCTGATGGACGTCTGGTATCGCAACTTCAAGGGCTACACCAGCCGTTGTGTGGCCCCGTATCACCACGGCTTGCGCCGCCTGCCGGCTTACTTGCAGCAACTGGTGATGGAGAGCAATGGCAAGAGCGTGGACCGTCACGGTCAGCCGCTGACCTACGCCACCAGTGAGGTGGTGTGGGGCGAGCCGGGTGTCAACGGGCAGCACGCGTTTTTCCAGATGCTGCACCAGGGCACCGATGTGATCCCGGTGGAGTTCATCTTGTTCAAGGGCTTGCCGCTGCGCGACGCCGGGCAGCTGTCGCCTGCGGTGCAGGAGTTGCTGCACCGCCAGCATCAGATGTTGCTGGCCAACGGGCTGGCGCAGGCGCAGGCGCTGATGTGGGGCAAGACCACCGAGCAGGCAGCCCACGAGGTCGCGCCGACCGCGTCCAAACAGTTGGCGCCGCAGGTGATTGCACGCCACCGCACCTTCCCGGGCAACCGCCCCAGCTTGACGATGGTGATCGATGCGCTGACGCCGCGCTCACTGGGGGCTTTGATCGCGCTGTACGAGCACCGGGTGCTGGTCAGCGGTGCGCTGTGGGGCATCAACTCCTTCGACCAATGGGGCGTGGAGCTGGGCAAGGCCATGAGCAACGACCTGCTGCCGCGTCTGGAGAGCGGCGATGTCAGTGGGCTGGATGCGGCCACCGCAGCGATGATCGCGCGGCTGCGCGGGGCCTGAACCGGTTTTCAGCACACCCTGAGCGGGCGAGGGCCTCGGGTGACCGGGCTGCAAGCCCTGGCCGCGCCGGGGCCGATCAGGCTTCGGCGACCTCGGTGAGGGCCTTGCGCATTTTCTTCATGGCGGCCACTTCGATCTGACGGATGCGCTCCGCGCTGACGCCGTATTCGGCCGCCAGGTCGTGCAGCGTCATGCCGCCCGAGCCGTCGTCGTTGACCTGTAGCCAGCGCTCTTCGACGATGCGGCGGCTGCGGGCGTCGAGCTGGTCGAGCGCCAAGGCGATGCCATCGCTGGCCAGCCAGTCGCGGCGGTGGGCCTCGATCACGCGAGTGGGCTCGTGGATCTCGTCGGCCAAGTAGGCCAGCGGGGCCACAGGGCCGTCACCGTCGTCATCGGTGGGGGCCTCTAGCGCCACATCGCCACCCGCCATGCGGGTTTCCATCTCGATGACGTCTTCCGGACGGACATTGAGTTCCGTGGCCATGCGCTGGATGTCGTGCTCCGACAGGCAGGCGCGACCAACGTTGACGGCGTCGGCTTCACCTTTGAACTGGTGCTTGAGCGAGCGCAGGTTGAAAAACAGCTTGCGTTGGGCCTTGGTGGTGGCCACCTTGACCATGCGCCAGTTCTTCAGGATGTATTCGTGGATCTCGGCCTTGATCCAGTGCATGGCGTAACTCACCAGGCGCACGCCCTGATCGGGGTCGAAGCGCTTGACGGCCTTCATCAGGCCGACGTTGCCTTCCTGAATCAGGTCACCTTGCGGCAGGCCGTAGCCCATGTACTGACGGGAGATGGACACGACCAAGCGCAGGTGCGAGAGCACCAGACGGGAGGCGGCCTGCAGGTCCTGCTGGTCACGCAGACGACGCGCCAGGGACTGCTCCTCGTCGGGCGCCAGCATGGGGATGGCCTGGACCGAGCGGATGTACGCGTCCAAGTTGCCCAGCGAGGGCACCACACTCCAGGGGTCACGGGGGGCAAGGGCGGTCGTCAGGGTCATGGCTGGTCCTTTCGTGGATCCTTCTGAAAGAATATTAGCACTCACCGGATCAGAGTGCTAAATCGGGCAGAAGTTCCCCCGCGCCTGGGAGGGGCGCCTCACGATGAGGTGGGGCAGACCTTGGCTGGCGGCTTAGCCTTGGTTCAGGCGGAAGATGCGTACCAGCTCGGCGAGGCGGCTGGCCTGCTGCTGCAGGCTCTCAGCAGCAGCGGCGCTTTGTTCGACCAGCGCCGCGTTTTGCTGCGTGGTGCGGTCCAGCTCGGAGACCGCGTGGCTCACCCGGTCGATGCCGTCGGTCTGCTCCTGCGTGGACGTGCCGATCTCGTTGATCAGGTCTGACACATTGCGCACCTGGGTGACGATGTCGTCCATCGTGGACCCTGCGTCGTTGACGAGTTGGGTGCCCAGTTCGACCTTCGTGACGCTGGCACCAATCAGGGACTTGATCTCGCGGGCGGCTTCGGCACTGCGCTGGGCCAGATTGCGGACCTCGGAGGCCACCACGGCGAAGCCACGGCCTTGCTCCCCGGCGCGGGCCGCTTCCACGGCGGCGTTGAGCGCCAGGATGTTGGTCTGGAAGGCGATGCCGTCGATGACGCCGATGATGTCGGCGATCTTTTTCGAGCTGGCGCTGATGTCGTCCATGGTGGCCACGACCTGGCCGACCACCTGACCGCCCTTGGTGGCCGCCGCACTGGCCGATGCCGCCAGTTGCGTGGCGTGACGGGCGGTGTCCGCGTTGCTCTTGACGGCGCTGTTCATCTGCATCATGGATGAGGCCGTCTGTTGCAGGCTGGAGGCCTGCTGTTCGGTGCGCAGGGAGAGGTCGGCGTTGCCGGTGGCGATCTCGGCCGATCCCGTGTCGATCGAGTCAGAGGCTTGGCGGACCTGGGCCACGATGCTGGCGAGACTGGTGCGCATGGCACCCAGGGACGCGAGTACGCTGTCGGCGGGCGCCTGGTCTGCGCCGGGGACCGGGTTGAGGTCACCCTCGGCAACGCGTCGGGCGGCGTCACCCAGGGCCTGTGGCTCCGCACCCAATTGCTTGAGGATGCTGTTGGACAGGGTCCACGCGAGGGCCGCGCCACACAGCAGCGACAAGGCCAGCGCGGTGAGCATCACGGTCAGGAAGCCATCAGCCTCGTCCAGTGCAATCTTGTTCTGGGCCTGGATGCGTTGTTCTTCGTAGTCGATCAGTTGGTTGATGGCCGCCAGCCATTGCACATACTGAGGTTTGGCCTGCGACCAGAGCAGGGTCTGGGCGCCCGTGGCGTCACCCCCGTCCACCATCTTCACGATGGACTGCGTGGTGGCCACGGCCTGTGCCTCAATGTCTTTGATCGCGCCGTACAGTCGGTTCAACTCGGCCTTGTCCTCGGCGTTGGCCACCAGGGCCTCCAACGGGGTGGCCGATTCTGCGTAGAACCGCGCCAGCGCCTCGATGGTCGCGACCTCTTTTTGTCGCTCTGCAGGGGTGTCGCTCAACACCACGTCGCGGACGGCAATCGCTCGGTCATGGGCCGAGCCACGGAAGTTGATCGCAAAGCGCTGGATGGAGGCGTGCACGTCGCTGTTGGCGTGCAGGGCGGTGTTGATGGCATTCACCTTGATCAGCGCGATCGTTGCGACCACGACCAGGATCGCGAGCACCAGCCCGAACCCGATGCTGAGGCGTTTACCCACTGAAAGTTGCTGAAAGCTCATGGTGCTGCTCATTTCATTGACTGTGACGTTGGCCGGAAGGTACAGACATTTCGGTGTCAATGGGACTTGTCTCTGGAGTGACGCCGTTTTGACTCGATCGCGACCTGTGAGTGGCGTGTCAATGTTCACGAAGTTGCCCCCAACGGAGGGTGGGCAGACCGATGCGCCTCGCTTTCCTGGTCTGACACAGTGAGGTGGGGTCAGCATGCGCATAATCGCAAACCTGCGGTCATTGGGCGTGTGATGGTGTCGTTGTCGGTGTGTCGTGTTCTGAAATGGGGTCAAAGCCTGGGGTGGGGGATGGCTCTGGCGGGGTGGGGCGTGGCCGGCGCCCACGCGACCGAGCGCGCGCCGACGGAGGCAGACTACTTTGCCAGCGTGCCGGTGGTGTTGACCGCCAGCCGCCTGGACCAGCCGCTCAACGAGGCGCCCGGTGCCATGACGGTGATCGACCGTGACACCATCCGCCTGTCGGGTGCGCGCACCGTGGCCGAAGTGCTGCGCCTGGTGCCCGGCTACGTGCTGGGAGGGTGGAACGGAGCCAATCCCTTGGCGTCGTACCATGTTGCCCTGGACGATTTTGGCGGGCGCAATCTGGTGCTGATCGATGGCCGTTCGGTGTATGCCAGCAGCTACCTGGGTGACACCCACTACGGCATGATGGGCGTGCTGTTGCCTGACATCGAACGCATCGAGGTGCTGCGTGGGGCCAACTCTGCGGCCTACGGGGCCAACGCGATGTTCGGAGTCGTCAACATCATCACCCGACACAGTGCCGACACCGTGGGCGGCTCGGCCGCGCTCTCGATGGGCGACAACGGCATTCGCGACACCTATGCCCGCCTGGGGGTGGGCAACGAGGCGAGCAACTTCCGGGTGTCGGTGGGTGAGCAGCGCGACCGGGGTTACTTGAACGCCTTCGATGACAAACGCCTGGGTCAGGTTCAGTTGCGCGCAGACCTGCAGCCCTCACTGGCCGATGACGTGATGGTCTCGCTGGGGGTCTCCGAGTTGCTGTCCGGAGACGGCTATTCGGCCACGGACAGGAGCAATCCCTTTCATCAGCTTCGTTCCCGCACGACCCACGCACAGGTGGAATGGCGACGTCAGCTCGATGATCGCAATGAGTTGCAGGTGTCCGTCAATTACATGGAAGACCGCCGGTGGGAGCCCCTGACCATGACGGTGCTCATGCCGTCGTACCCACCCATCTCACTGGATGTGGACTACGGCACATGGGGGCAGCGCAACAATGTGGAGGTCCAGCGGCGGACTGTCTGGAGCCCGGCCTGGCGAACCCTGGTGGGGGTGGGTTACAAGGACGAGCGAGCGCGCTCGGACACGATGTATTACGGTCAAGGCTGGGTCTCGATGGGGGAGACCCGTCTGTTCGGCACCGCTGAGTGGCGTGTGAATCCAGCGTGGCTGCTCAATGCCGGACTGTTCGTGGGGGACCACACACTGGCTGGAACGTATACAGCGCCCCGCCTGATGGTCAACTGGCTGGCGACCCCCCATCAGACCTGGCGCATGGGTGTGACGGAGTCGATGCGCGCCCCCAGTCTGTCTGAATACAAGAGCGATGTTCGCGTCTCCCTGCCGGGCACGCCGTACTTCACGCGGCCCTACGCGGCAAGCGGGTCGGTGCAGCCTGAGACGTTGACCAGTCAGGAAGTTGGGTATTGGGGGCGCTGGCCGGATGCACAGGTGACGTTTGATGCTCGCCTGTACCGTGAGCGCATGCGCGATGTGGTGGTGGACGACAATGGGGAGGGCGCCACTTTGCTGCCGAACCAGTTGGGCAAGGCCAGGGATTTCGTCAACCGCCATGCGCTGACGCTGGTGGGGCTGGAGTATCAGTGGCGCTGGAAGCCCACGTCCCGCACGGAGTTGTGGCTGAATCAGAACTTCTCGCGCATGAAGTGGGACGACCCCGTGCAAGAGGTCAAAGAAGAGCGTCGTCCACCTCGCCATGCCACCACCGTGGCGTTGTTCCAGCAACTGCCGGACAACTGGCAAATCAGCGTGCTGCACGAACGCCTGGGTTCGATGACCTTGCGCGCGAAGGCCAACTGGATGGAGGCGACACACCGCACCGACATTCGGTTGGCGCGCACCTTCCGATGGGGTGGGTACAAAGCCGAGGCCGCCTTCATGGTGCAGTCTGTGGAGGGTGATCAACTGTTCTTCGACCCCCAGCGGAACTACCGGCGGGGGCGTCAGGGATTCTTGACCCTGCAGCTGGAAATGTGAGCAATTGTTCTCGCCATCCTTCCGGTTGACAAGAGGGTGCTCAGCTCATAATTGCGGACGTTTGCTGGATGGGTGTGAGATGGTTTCGTTGTCTGCGTTGTGTGTTCGGAGGGCGTGCCACCGCTTGGTGCTGGGCTTGGCTTTGGGCGGGTTCACGGCGGTGAGCGTGCAGGCGGCCGGGCGAGCGCCCACCGAAGAGGACTACTTTGCCAACGTGCCGGTGGTGTTGACGGCCAGTCGGCTGGATCAACCGCTGAATGAAGCGCCAGGGGCGATCACTGTCATTGACCGCCAGACGATCCGCTTGTCGGGCGCCCGTACCCTGGCCGAGGTGATGCGGTTGGTGCCGGGCTACCTTTCCGGGGGCTGGAATGGGGCCAATCCCCTGGCGGCTTATCACATCCCCCTGGATGACTTTGGCACCCGCAATCTGGTGTTGATTGACGGACGCTCGGTGTATGCCTCCAGCTATCTGGGGGACACCCACCGGGGCATGATGGACGTGATGCTCGAGGACATCGAGCGCATTGAGGTGCTGCGCGGTGCCAACTCGGCGGCCTATGGCGCCAATGCGATGTTCGGCGTCATCAACATCATCACCCGCCACAGCGCCGACACGGTCGGCGGTGAGGTGTCGCTGACCTCTGGCGACAACGGGATTCGCGATCGCCGCGCCCGCATCGGAGTGGGGGATGAGACCGCCAGTTTTCGGCTGTCGGTGGGGGAGCAGCGTGACTCGGGCTACCTCAATGCCTACGACGACAAGCGCCTGGGGCAGGTGAATGCGCGGGCTGACTTCAAGCCGACGCTCAACGATGATGTGATGGTGGCCATGGGGGTGTCCTACCTGGATGCGGGGGAAGGTGACAGCGACAACGAGAACCCGCTGCATAAGATTCGTACCCGTGACACCTATTTCCAAGGCGAATGGCGCAGGCAGTTGGGTGAGGCCGATGAGCTCAAGGTGTCTGCCAGTTTCATGGAGGACAGCAAGCAAGACTTTGCCACGGCACCCAACGATCGGGCGAACCGCCCGACCTTTCCGATCCCTGGCGCCTATTTTGAAATGGACTATGGCGGGATCGGGCGACGGGTCAACCTGGAGGTTCAGCGCAAAGCCAGTCTTTCCGACAGCGTGAGAGCGGTGATCGGGCTGGGGTTCAAGGATGAGAGAGCCCGATCTGCCCCCCTGTACAACACCCACGACTGGGTGTCTTTTCGCGAGACACGTGCCTTTGGGACGGTGGAGTGGCGAGCGAGCGCACACTGGTTGTTCAATGGTGGTCTCTTCGTGGGAGACCACAGTCGCGCTGGTACTTACACCGCACCGCGTTTGATGGCCAACTGGTTGCTGTCGCCGGAGCACACGGTACGTTTCGGCGTCACGGAGTCCATTCGCGCCCCCAATTTGTATGAATATGAGGCAGATACGCGCACTTACACCAACGTGGGTGCCATCTATGTGCATGAGTACGCTGCCACCGGCCGGGTTCAACCGGAGACCTTGCTGAGCAAGGAGTTGGGGTATGTCGGTCGTTTCAAGGGACTTCACCTGACGCTGGACGCCCGGCTGTATCACGAGCGGATGCGAGACGTGATTGGAACCACGCTGTATCCACATCCTGAAACCAATCCGCTCAACGGCAGACGGTCGCGTGACTACGTCAACCGGACGAATCTGTCGATGACCGGTCTGGAATATCAGTTACGCTGGAAGCCGTTGGAGTCGACCGAGGTGTGGCTCAATCAAAGCTTCAATCGCCTTGAGTGGGATGACCCCAAGCTTGAGCTGGACGATGAGCGTCGACCGCCCGAGCACACCACGCTGATTGCGTTGTTTCAGCGGTTGCCGGGGAACTTGCAGCTCGGTGTGATTCACGAAAGGGTGGGCGGGATGACTTGGCGTGCGCGTGATGACTGGATGCCGTTTACGCATCGCACCGATCTGCGCTTGGCTTATTCTTTCCGCATCGGTGCCAGCAGGGCGGAAGCGGCTCTGACGGTTCAGTCGGCTGAAGGAGCGGGAACGTTTTTCCGCGTTCAAGAGAACTTCAAGCTGGCTCGCAAGAGTTTCCTGACCCTTCGCGTGGAGATGTGACCTGATCACCCGCCGCCAATCCCTTGCCTTTGCCGTTGGCACCCCCCTGTTGGTCGGGGTAGGGCAGGTGCAGGCTGCGAGCGATGCAGTCTGGGTCCTGCCCTCGGATGCCTCCTGGGCCTACACCGAGGCGGCGACTGCTTTGCAGGCCGACTGGCGCCAGGTGGGCCGGGGTAGAGAGTTGCTCATTCTGGGGGCGCGTGAACTGCCCTCAGGTACGCCGCCTGCGGCCCTGGTCACCCTGGGGGCGGCCGCCTTGCGCCTGGCGATGGAGCGTGCCAGTGCTCAGGCTGACTGGGCGCGTGTCCCTGTGCTGGGGGCCTTGCTGCCTCGTGACGGGTTTGCGGCGGTCTGGAAGCGTCCGCCCGCGTGGGTGTCTGCTGCCTATCTGGACCAGCCCATTGAACGCTATCTGGCCTTGATTCGTCGCGCCATGCCCCGCTTGACCAAGGTGGGCGTATTGGTGCACGAGGACGCCGTATCGCAACGTCAGGCGCTGCTCAAAGCGGCGCAGGCGCAGGGCGTGCGTCTGGTGATCGGCTCGGTGGGGGCGCCGGAGACGCTGTCTGCTGCGCTGCGATCGGTGTTGGCCGACGCCGACGTGTTGCTCATCTTGCCAGACAGTGCGGTGGCCGATGTGTCGGCCTTGCAGCACATGCTGATCACTGCCTATCGGCAGCGTGTGCCGGTGGTGAGCTATTCGCCGGCGTTGGTCAAAGCGGGGGCAGCCATGGGTTTGTATGCCAGTCCTGCACAGGCGGGTCGTCAGGTGGCGGCCATGTTGAAGGGGCCTTTGAGTGCGTCGTCCGGTGTGTCGGCCTGGCCAGCAGCCCGTCTGGCTGACGGGTTCACGGTGGCGCTCAACGAACAAGTCTGCCGGTCCTTGGGGCTGGACGTGCCGGACGTTTCTGTATTGACCGATGCCTTGCGGCGTGAGGAGGGCATGCGGTGATATTGAAACTGGGTGGGGTGCGCGTGCGCCTTTGGTTGGCGACGGCTTTGCCGGCCATGCTGGTGATTGCCTTGCTCGTGGTGGGGTTCGCGTCCCAGTACGGCGGGCGCATGGCGGAAGCCTTGAAGGATCGCGGTGCGGCCTCGGCTCGTCAGTTGGGCAGCGCCGCAGAGTTCAGTCTGTTTGCGGGCGATCGCGAGGCTCTGGCGCGACTGGCTGAGGCTGCCCTGCGCAGCGATGTCCAGTTGCGTGGGGTGATCATTTACAACGCGCAGGGGCAGGTGAAGGCGGCAGCAGGTCAGATGAGGGCGCCCTCGCCGCGTCTGGATGGTGCCATCCAGATCGTGCAAACGAAAGACGCTCTGGTGGTGGCACAGCCCATCTACTCCACCCAGTCGATGTTGCAGGACGATGTGTATGGGCCGGTGGCTGGGGCACCGGAAGGTTTCCGTGCCACAGAGAACCGCTTGCTGGGGTATGCCGTGGTGGAAATGTCGCTAGAGGCCCTGGCTCAGCAGCGACGGGATCTGTTGATCTGGTCCTTGGCGACGGCTGTGGGGGGGTTGATGCTCGCGGGGGTGATGGCCTCCGTGCTGGCCGATTTGGTGTCGGTTCAGATTGGTCGCATCAACCATGTGGTGCAGCGCGTGGGGGAGGGACAGTTGGATGAGCGTGTGGACGTCGAGCGCAGCGGCATCTTGAGGCCCTTGGCGACGGGGATCAATGCGATGGTGGCGCGCATTGCCACCACGCAGGAGGAGTTGCAGCAGCAGATCACCCAAGCCACGCAGGAGCTGCGCGATCAGAAGGATGCGGCTGAGCTGGCGGCACGCACGGACTCGCTGACCGGTGTGGCCAGCCGACGGGCGTTTTCGGAGGCGGCCGAGGCCGAGATGCAGCGTGCGCTGCGTTATCGCTCGGAGTTGTCCTTGCTGATGATGGACCTGGACCACTTCAAGGTGGTCAACGACACCCATGGCCATGTGACCGGGGATGCCGTGCTGGTGAGCTTTGCACAAACGGTGCAGCAACTGGTGCGCAAGGTGGACCTGGTGGCGCGCCTGGGGGGGGAGGAGTTTGTGGTGCTGTTGCCCAACATCACGGCTGACCAGGCGACCGCGCTGGCCGAGCGCATTCGTGAGGCGGTCTACAACAGCCACTTGTTGGTGGATGGCCAGCCGCTGCAGTTCAGTGTGAGCATTGGCGTGGCGCAGTTTGATCGCCGGGAGCTGAGCCTGACGGGCTGGCTGGCGCGTGCCGATGCGGCGCTGTACCAGGCCAAGGCGCAGGGTCGCAACCGGGTTGTGCTGGAGATGAGCGAGGTGTGAGCCGGGCACCGGCGCTCAGGGCCGGTGCCTTGGGGGGGCCTGTGCTCGCCCCGGGGCGGAGTCAGGCCGTTTCGGCGAACAGCTCGCGGCCGATCAGCATGCGGCGGATCTCGCTGGTGCCGGCGCCGATTTCATAGAGCTTGGCATCGCGCCACAGGCGGCCCAGTGGGTAGTCGTTGATGTAGCCGTTGCCGCCAAAAATCTGGATGCCTTCGCCGGCCATCCAGGTGGCCTTCTCGGCGGTCCACAGGATCAGGGCGGCGCAGTCCTTGCGTACGTGGCGGGCGTGTCGATCGCCCAGGGCATCGAGGTTCTTGGCCACGGTGTAGCCCAGCGCGCGGGCGGCTTGCTGCACGGTGTACATGTCGGCGACCTTGCCTTGCAGCAACTGGAACTCGCCGATGGCCTGGCCGAACTGCTTGCGCTCGTGGATGTAGGGGATGACGTTGTCCATCACCGCCTGCATGATGCCCAGCGGGCCGCCTGACAGCACCGCGCGCTCGTAGTCCAGGCCACTCATCAGCACCTTGACTCCGTTGCCTTCGCCGCCCAGCACGTTCTCGGCAGGCACTTCGCAGTCTTCAAAGAACAGCGGGAAGGTGTTGGAGCCGCGCATGCCCAGCTTGTCGAGGTGCAGGCCCTTGCTGAAGCCCTTCATGCCTTTTTCGATCAGGAAGGCGGTCATGCCCTTGGCGCCGGCTTCCGGATTGGTCTTGGCGTAGACCACGAGCACATCGGCGTCACCTCCGTTGGTGATCCACATCTTGCTGCCATTGAGCACGTAGCGGTCGCCCTTTTTGTCAGCACGCAACTTCATGCTGACCACGTCGGAGCCGGCGTTGGGCTCGCTCATGGCCAGGGCACCGACGAAGTCGCCACTGATCAGCTTGGGCAGGTACTTGCGCTTTTGCGCTTCACTGCCGTTGCGGTTGATCTGGTTGATGCACAGGTTCGAGTGCGCGCCATAGCTCAGGCCCACCGAGGCGCTGCCACGGCTGACTTCTTCCATGGCGACCATGTGGGCGAGGTAGCCCAGGTTGGTGCCGCCGTATTCTTCGGAGACGGTCAGGCCGTGCACGCCGAGGTCGCCCAGCTTCTTCCACATGTCGGCAGGGAAGAGGTTGTCGCGGTCGATGTCGGCGGCGCGGGGGGCGAGTTCTTTTTGCACAAAGGCGCGCACGGCTTCGCGCAAGGCATCGATGTCGTCACCCAGTTGGTGGTTCAGGCCTGGCAGGTTCATGGTGGTCACTCCTCGGTGTCGGTACAGGTGTCGGGTCGAAAGGAAGGCAAGGAAACGGGCGCCTGCATCAGGCGGTGGCACGCTTGGCCAGCAAGGCATTGCTGACGCGGGAGACGGGCTTGCGGCCCAGCACGCCGGAGATGAAGGCGCCGGCGTCGACAAGTCGGTCCAGGTCGATGCCGGTGGTGATGCCCAGGCCGTGCAGCAGGTAGACCACGTCTTCGGTGGCGACGTTGCCGGTGGCACCCTTGGCATAAGGGCAGCCGCCCAGGCCGGCGATGCTGGTGTCGAAGATGTGGACGCCCAGTTGCAGGCTGGCGTAGATGTTGGTGAGCGCCTGGCCGTAGGTGTCGTGGAAGTGGCCGCTGAGCTCGGCCAGGGGCACGTGCTTCATGGCGCGTTCCATCACGGCGGTGACGCGGCCGGCGGTGCCCACGCCAATGGTGTCGGCGACGCCCACGTGGTCGGTGCCGATGTCGAGCAGGCGCTTGACGACGTCTTCGACCGCGTCTGGGGAGACGTCGCCCTGATAGGGGCAGCCCAGTGCGACCGACACGGCGGCACGCACCTTCATGCCGTGGGCTTTGGCGGCTTCGGCCACGGGGCGGAAACGCTCGATGGACTCGGCAATCGAGCAGTTGATGTTGCGCTGGCTGAAGGCTTCGCTGGCGGCGGCAAAGATCACGACCTCGTCGGCACGTGAGGCCAGGGCGCCTTCAAAGCCTTTCATGTTCGGGGTGAGCACGCTGTAGCGCACACCCGGCTGGCGCTGGATGCCGGCCATGACCTGGGCGTTGTCGGCCATCTGCGGCACCCACTTGGGGCTGACGTAGCTGGTGACCTCGATTTCGCGAAGGCCGGCGGCTTGCAGGCGGTGCACGAGTTCGATCTTGTCGGCAGCCGCCACGGGCTGGGCTTCGTTTTGCAGGCCGTCACGCGGGCCGACATCGACCAGGGTGACGTGGGCGGGGAAGGTAGAGTGGCTCATGGGGTGATCCTGAGATTTGCTGGGGTGAGTGCGTCAAGCGGCCACTTCCAGGCGCAGCAGCTCGACGCCTTCGGCCAGCTGGTCGCCCACGGCGCACAGGATGGCGGAGACGACGCCGTCGTGCGGAGCGGTCAGGGTGTGTTCCATTTTCATGGCTTCGGTCACGGCCAGGGCATCGCCTTGCTTGACCTGTTGGCCTTCGGTCACCAGCATGGCCACAACCTTGCCGGGCATCAGGGCAGTCAGGCGGCCACCAGCGGCCTGCTCGTCCACCTGGCGCAGCGGGTCGAGGTGCTGCACGCGGGCGTGGCCCTGCGCGGTGAACACATCCAGCTCATCGCCGTGGCGGTACACGCTCAGGCGCAGGCGTTGGCCGTGCACATCGGCTTCGAACTGTTCGCCGCCCGTGTCGGTGCGACACAGGGGCTGCACGGTCACGTTCACCGCGTCCCAGCTGAGCTGCCAGGTGCCGTCGCGCTGGATGTCCAGCGTGACCGCGAGGGTCTGGCCGTCGATGTGGAGCTTGACCAGGCGGCGTGCGTCGCCATGCAGACGCCAGTGGTCGGTGCGCGACCAGGGGTCGCGGTGGGCGTGGTGTTGCTCGTCGGCTTGCAGCCGCAGCAGCGCACCGGCCACGGCGTGCGCGATGGGCAGGGCGGGGGCATCGAACAGCGCGCTGTGCTCGCGCTCGATCAGGGCGGTGTCCAGCTCGGCGTGCGCAAAGGAATAGGTCGCGGCCACGCGGCGCAGGAAGCTGATGTTGTGGCTCAGGCCGGTGATGTGCAGCTCGGCCAGGGCGGTGTCGAGGCGGGCCAGCGCGGTGGCGCGGTCCTCACCGTGCACGATGAGCTTGGCGATCATCGAGTCGTAGTGCGGGGTGATGGCATCGCCCTCGCGCACGCCGCTGTCGATGCGCACCGGGGCCACCGAGAAGGTGCTGCAGGCCGGGGTGCGCAGCACCTGTAGCGTGCCGGTGGCGGGCAGGAACTGCTGGGCCGGGTTCTCGGCGCAGATGCGTGCTTCGATGGCATGGCCGGTGAAGGTGATCTGGTCTTGCGTCAGCGGCAGGGACTCGCCGGCGGCCACGCGCAGTTGCCACTCGACCAGGTCCTGGCCGGTGATGGCCTCCGTGACCGGATGTTCGACCTGCAGGCGCGTGTTCATCTCCATGAAGTAAAAGCGCCCGTCCTGTTCGCAGATGAACTCGACGGTGCCGGCACCCACATAGCCCACGCTGCGCGCGGCGGCGATGGCGGCGTCGCCCATCTGCGCGCGGCGCTCGGGCGTCATGCCAGGTGCGGGTGCTTCTTCCAGCACCTTCTGGTGGCGGCGTTGCACCGAGCAGTCGCGCTCACCCAGGTGCACGTAGTGGCCGTGGGTGTCGCCAAAGACCTGGATCTCGATGTGGCGGGGGCGGGTGACGTAGCGCTCGACCAGCACATGGGCGTTGCCGAAACTAGCCTGGGCTTCACGCTGGCACGAGGCGAGGGCCGCGATGAAGTCGGCGGACTGCTGCACCAGGCGCATGCCCTTGCCGCCGCCGCCTGCGCTGGCCTTGATCAGCACGGGGTAGCCGATCTCGTCAGCCTGGGCCTGCAGGAAAGCGGGGTCCTGGTTGTTGCCGTGGTAGCCGGGCACCAGCGGCACCTGGGCGTGCTCCATCAGCGCCTTGGCGGCCGACTTGCTGCCCATGGCGGCGATGGCCGAGGGCGGCGGGCCGATGAAGGCGATGCCGGCATCGATACAGGCCTGGGCAAAGGCGTCGTTTTCGCTCAGGAAGCCGTAGCCGGGGTGGACGGCCTGGGCGCCCGTGGCCAAGGCAGCCGCGAGGATGCGGTCGGCGCACAGGTAGCTCTCGCGCGGGCTGGCCCCGCCGATGTGCACGGCCTCGTCACACAGTTGCACATGACGGGCGTGGGCGTCGGCGTCGGAGTAGACGGCCACGGTGCGGATGCCCAGGCGGCGGGCGGTGCTGGCGACGCGGCAGGCGATCTCTCCGCGATTGGCGATCAGAATTTTGGTGAACATGGGCTCAACCTTGCTGCCACGCGGGCACGGATTTGTTCAGGAAGGCATGCAGGCCGGCACGGCCTTCGTCGCTCGCGCGGATGTCGGCAATGTGGCGCGCGGTGTGGTCGCGCAGGGTGGGGGTGAGGTCCTGCCCGGCCACTTCCTGGATCAGGCGCTTGCCCGCACGCACGGCCTGTGGGCCGTTGGCGACGATGGCTTGCACCAGTCGGTCCACGGTGGCGTCCAACGCCTCGGGCTCGACCACTTCATGCAACAGGCCCAGATGATGAGCCTGTGCCGCATCGAAGCGCTCGGCGGTGACGACGTAGCGGCGCGCGGCACGCTCCCCGATGGCACGCAGCACATAGGGGCTGATGGTGGCCGGTGTCAGGCCCAGCTTCACTTCCGACAGGCTGAAGCCTACAGCGGGCGTGCCGACCGCGATGTCGCAGGCCGCGACCAGGCCCACGCCACCGCCGTAGCCGTCGCCCTGCACGCGGGCGATGACGGGCACCGGGCAGCTGGCAATGGCCCACAGCATGTTGGCCAGACCGGTGGCGTCGGCATGGTTTTCATCCCAACTGTAGCCGGCCATCTCGCGCATCCAGTTCAGGTCGGCGCCGGCGCAGAAAGCCTTGCCGTGGGCGCCCAGCACCACCACGCGCAGACCGGGGCGGGTGGCGAGCTCAGTGAAGGTGTGCGTCAGTTCGGCAATCGTGGCGGCATCGAAGGCGTTGCGCAGCGTGGGGCGGTTCAGCCAGACGTGGCTGACGGGGCCTTCATGACGGATGTCCAGGTTCGACATGGCGGGCGTCCTCACATGCGGAAGACGCCGTAACGCGTCTCGGGGATCGGGGCGTTGAGCGCGGCGCTCAGGGCCAGGCTCAGCACACGGCGGGTGTCGGTGGGGCGGATCACGCCGTCGTCCCACAGGCGGGCGCTGGCGTAGTAGGGATGGCCTTGCGCCTCGTACTGATCGCGCACCGGCGCCTTGAAGGCTTCTTCCTCGTCGGCTGACCAGGTGCCTCCCTTGGCCTCGATGCCATCGCGCTTGACGGTGGCCAGCACGCTGGCGGCCTGCTCACCGCCCATCACGCTGATGCGGGCGTTGGGCCACATCCACATGAAGCGCGGGTTGAAGGAGCGCCCGCACATGCCGTAGTTGCCGGCCCCAAACGAGCCGCCGATGATGACGGTGAACTTCGGAACACTGGCGCAAGACACAGCCGTCACCATCTTGGCGCCGGCGCGGGCAATGCCCTCGTTCTCGTACTTGCGGCCCACCATGAAGCCGGTGATGTTCTGCAAAAAGACCAGCGGGATCTTGCGCTGGCAGCACAGCTCGATGAAGTGGGCGCCCTTGTTGGCGCTTTCGGCAAACAGGATGCCGTTGTTGGCCACGATGCCCACGGGCATGCCTTCGATGTGGGCAAAACCGGTGATCAGGGTGGTGCCGTAGCGGGCCTTGAACTCGTCGAACTCGGAGCCGTCGACCAGGCGGGCGATGACCTCGCGCACGTCGAAGGGCTTGCGCGTATCGGTGGGGATGATGCCGTTGAGTTCGGCCTCGTCGTACAGCGGGGCGCGCGGGGTGACCAGGGCCAGCTCGGGCGTCTTGCGCCAGTTCAGGCGAGCCACTGCCTGGCGGGCCAGGGCCAGCGCATGCACGTCGTCGCGGGCGAGGTGGTCGGCCACGCCCGACAGGCGGGTGTGCACATCGCCGCCGCCCAGGTCTTCGGCCGTCACGACCTCGCCGGTGGCGGCTTTAACCAGCGGCGGGCCACCCAGGAAGATGGTGCCCTGGTTGGCGACGATGATGGTCTCGTCGCTCATGGCCGGCACGTAGGCGCCTCCCGCCGTGCACGAGCCCATCACCACGGCGATCTGCGGGATGCCGGCGGCGCTCAGGTTGGCCTGGTTGTAGAAGATGCGGCCGAAGTGGTCGCGGTCGGGAAAGACCTCGTCCTGGTTGGGCAGGTTGGCGCCGCCCGAGTCCACCAGGTAGATGCAGGGCAGGCGGTTCTGCGCGGCGATCTCCTGCGCGCGCAGGTGCTTTTTGACGGTGAGCGGGTAGTAGGTGCCGCCCTTCACGGTCGCGTCGTTGCACACGATCATGCATTCGACGCCCGACACACGGCCGACGCCGGTGATGATGCCAGCACTGGGCGCGGCGTTGTCGTACACGTTCAGCGCAGCCAGGGCGCCCACTTCCAGGAACGGCGAGCCGGCGTCGAGCAACTGTTCGACGCGGTCACGCGGCAGCAGCTTGCCACGGGCCAGGTGCTTGGCGCGCGGGGCGTCGCCGCCGCCGAGGGCGATCTGGGCGAGCTGCGCCTCCAGGTCGGCCACCAGGGTCTGCATGGCGCGGGCGCTGTCCTTGAACGCTTCGCTGCGCGGATTGAGTTGGGTCTCGATGACGGGCATGGTCGGTCAGGCCTGGAGCGGCGGCAAAGGAGGAGGGGGGACGCGACTCAGCGCATCGTGGACTTCATCGTGGAAGCGGCTGAGCGCCGCCAGCGAGGCCAGGGCGGCCTCACGCGGCACCAGCGCACTCCAGATCAGTTCGGTCAGCTGGGTGGCCGTGGTGTCGATGTCGGGGCGCTTGGCCGAGGTGATGGCGTCCCACAGCACGTGCTCCATCGAGCCGTAGACCAGCTCGCGCAGCAGGCGCAGAGGCATGTCGGCGCGGACCTGACCTTGGACCTGTGCCTCGGCCAGCGCGTCCATCAAGGGGGCGGTGTAGCGGCGCTTGCAGGCGGCGATGACTTCGGCCAGTTCAGGCTCGGCCGAACCGGCGGCGCGGCCTTCGCCCAGTACCAGGGCGCACATGCCCGAGCCATCGGCCAGCAGGGTGACGAGGTGGGCGCGCACGACGTGGCTGAGCTTGGCGTGCACACCGGGCAAAGCGGGCACATCGCGCTCCAGCTCGCTGCTGATCTCGTCATACCAGCGGGTGATGACCTGAATGCACAGCTCGCGCTTGCTGGCGAAATAGGTGAACACCGTGGCCTCGGACACGCCGGCGGTCTCGGCGATCTGGGCCATGGTGGTGCGCTGGTAGCCGTGCTCGGTGAACACGGTTTGAGCGGCGCTCAACAAATCCCTCAGCCGGTGCTGGGACTTGCTGCTCTTCGGGATCGTGCGGGCCAAGGTGCTGGAACTCATTTTTTGAGTATGACTCAAAAATGAGCGCAGGGCTACCGCTTGACCACCCCTTCGGGACCCGGGAAAACCCGGTCAGGACACCGCGTGTCAGTCGAATCGGTAGGCCGACAGGGTGGTTTCCAGCACGCGGTCGGAGAACACGCGCTGGCCTCGTCCTTCACTGGCGGCGCCGGCTACCACCATCAAGGGCAGCAGGTGCTCTTCGGCGCGGGGCGGGTGGCACAGCCGGGCCGAGGGGGCCTGGTCCCAGTGCGCCAGCCCCTGCGCACGCGTGGCCGGGTCGGCCTCCACCGTGGCGGTCAGCCAGGCGTCGAAGGTGTCGGAGATGGGGCCGAAGCGCGGGTCGCCATAGCCGCGCATGTTGTGAAAGCTCATGCCACTGCCCACGATCAGCACGCCCTCGTCGCGCAGGGCGGTCAGGGCCTGCCCGGCTTGCAGGTGGGCCTGCGGGTCCAGGTCATGCCGCAAGGACAGCTGCACCACGGGCACGTCGGCCTCGGGGAACATCAGTTTGAGCGGGATGAACATGCCGTGGTCGAAGCCGCGCTGCGGATCGGTTTGCGAGGGCTGTCCGGCCTGCTGCAGCAGCTGCTGGATGCGCTCAGCCAGTTGCGGCTCGCCCGGCGCGGGGTAGCGCAATTCGTAGGTGTGGGGCGGGAAGCCGCCGTAGTCGTAGATCAGGTCCGGCTGGGCGCCGCTGGTGACATTGAACCCCGGGGTGAGCCAGTGCCCCGACACCAGAACGATGGCGCTGGGACGTGCCGGTAGGGTGCTGGCGATGCCCATCAGGAAGTCGCGCATGCGGTGCCAGGTGGTGGGCGGGTTCCAGTCCATGAAGAAACAGGGCCCGGCGCCATGCGGGATGAAGTAGGTGGGCATGCGGGGGGCGGCAGACATGCGGGGCCTTTCTTTTCAAATGCCTAATGCGAGAGCCTTTGAAGTATCGGCCAAGCGTGAATGGGCGTACACCTGCAAGGGCAAGCCTGCAGCCGGACAATGGCCCGATGAAATCCCTCCAAGACATCGCCCTGTCCATGCTGGACCTGGTGGCTGTGCGCGAAGGTGGCGCGGTGGCCGACGCCCTGGCCATCGCCCTGCGCACCGCACAACAAGCCGAGTCGCTCGGTTTCACCCGTTACTGGCTGGCCGAGCACCACAACATGCCCGGCATTGCGAGTTCGGCCACGGCCGTGCTGGTCGGGCACATCGCCGGGGGCACGCAGCGCATCCGCGTCGGCTCGGGCGGCATCATGCTGCCCAACCACGCGCCGCTGGTCGTGGCCGAGGCCTTCGGCACGCTGGCCGAGCTCTATCCCGGTCGCATCGACCTGGGCCTGGGCCGCGCGCCGGGCACCGACCGCGTCACCATGCGTGCGCTGCGTCGCCACCATGTCGAAACCGAAGATGACTTTCCACGCGACGTGAGCGAGTTGCAGCGCCTGCTGGGGCCCGCACAGCCAGGGCAGGCGATCGTGGCCATGCCCGGTGCGGGCACCGAGGTGCCGATCTGGTTGCTGGGCTCCAGCCTGTTCTCGGCGCAGTTGGCGGCGGAAAAGGGCCTGCCCTATGCTTTTGCCTCGCACTTTGCCCCGCGCATGCTGCTGCAGGCGGTTGAGCTGTACCGGGCGCGCTTCAAGCCCTCGAAGGCGCTGGCGCAACCCCATGTGGTGATCGGCGTGCCGATCATCGCGGCGCCCACCGACGAGGAGGCCGAGTTTCTGGCCACCAGCACCTACCAGCGTGTGCTGAGCATCCTGCGCGGCGAGCGCGGGCGCATGCCCCCGCCCGTGGCGGATTTTCTGGCCACCCTGTCGCCGTCCGAGCAGGCGGGCATCGGCGACTTCCTGGGCGCGGCCGTGATTGGCGGGCCCGACACCGTGCGCAGCGGCCTGACGCGCCTGTTGCAGCTCACCCAGGCCGACGAGATCATGATGGTGACCGACGTGTTCGACCCGGCGCTGCGCTGGCGCTCCATGGCGATCACGGCGGAGGTGATGAGCCTGCCTCGCCCGAAGTGCAGCGCGTGAACCTGCGAAGGCGTCAGCGCAGCACGTGCTGCGCCACGCCCACATACAGCGGGATGCCCACCAGGATGTTGAACGGGAAGGTCAGCCCCAGCGACATGCCAATGTACAGCGACGGGTTGGCCTCGGGGATGGCGTGGCGCACCACCGCTGGCACCGCGATGTAGGACGCACTCGCCGCTAGCACCATCAGCAAAGCGCCATTGCCAGCAGGGATGTCGAGCAGCACGCACAAGCCCAGGGCCAGCGAGGCGTGCACCATCGGCCCGACCAAGCCGTAGGCCAGCAACCACGGCGACTTGCCCTTGAGCTCGCCCATGTTGCGGGCTGCGTTCAAGCCCATGTCCAGCAGGAAAAACGCCAGCATGCCCTTGAACAGGTCGCCTGCAAACGGCTGCATGGCGTCATGCCCCGACTGCCCGGTGACGATGCCGATCACCATAGCGCCCAGCAGCAACAGCTGGGCGCCGTCGGTCATCGACTCGTGCAGGATGTGTCTCAGCGGCGTGTTACGCACCGTGCCTGATCCCGCCGCTTGCGCCTTCGCTTGTTCGCGCTGGCGCACCATGTTGGCCAGCAGCACCGCCATGATGATCGCGGGCGACTCCATCAAGGCCATGGCCGCCGCCATGTGGCCCCCGTAAGGCACGTTGTGGTTGTCCAGGTACTGCACCGTGGTGATGAAGGTCACGGCGCTCACCGAGCCGTAGGTCGCCGCAATCGCCGCTGCGTCATAGCCACTCAGGAAACGTTTGAGCAGGTGGTAGCCCAGCAGTGGCACGACGGTGGCCAGCAGCAGGGCACCGCCCAGGCTCACCGCCACGTCCATCGTCAGACCCGACTGGTGCAGCGCAAAGCCGCCCTTCAGGCCCAGGGCCATCAACAGATAAAGGGAGAGAAAGCGCGCGATCTGCGGCGGGATCTCCAGGTTGGAGCGCAGCGCGCCAGCCAGCAGGCCGAAAACGAAGAACAGGATGGCCGGATCGAGGAAACTTTGCATGGGGTGAGCACAGGTCACACCACGATGCCGGGGAAACCCTGAGTGGCGACCGGGGTTGTAATCTAGCAGCTCAGACGAAGGGGTGATGACGAGCATCCGGAAAGGCCCGTCCCGCTCAGGGGTTTGCGCGCTGCCCTAACCGGCAAAAATGCCGCGTCTGGCCTGTCGTGCGGGAAGTAGGGATACGCTCAGGGGTTTTCGAGATGAGACGCCGCGCGTGTTCTGCGCGACAGTGACACATGTTTTCGGATTTACCTTGGTGGCTCATCAACACGGTGGTGGCCGTTGTGCTCCTGGCCCTGGGCGCCACCCTCGCCCTGTGGGGGCTGACTTGGCACGAGCGCACGCGGCGACGTGTGAAAGAGCTGGAAGACCGTCGCAGCCTGCTGCAGAACCTGGTGCGCAGCATCCCCGACCTCGTCTGGCTCAAGGACACCGATGGTGTCTACCTGGCCTGCAACGCGCCCTTTGAGCGCTTCTTCGGTGCGGCCGAGGCCGACATCGTGGGCAAGACCGATGCCGACTTCGTTTCGCCGGAGCAGGCGGTGTTCTTTCGCGAGAACGATTTCCTTGCCATGACCTCAGGCCAGCCCCACACGAATGAGGAATGGCTCACCTTTGCCGGCAGCACCGAGCGGCGTCTGTTCGAAACGATCAAGAGCCCCATGCTGGATCGCCAGGGCGAGGTCGTCGGCGTGTTGGGCGTATCACGCGACATCACCGAACGCGAGAAAGCCGCTCAGGAGCTCCAACGCCTGCGCCATCACCTCACTGAACTGGTGGACGAGCGCACCCGCCAGCTGGCCGATCTGGCGGAATCTTTGCGCCGGGCACATGCCGAACAGAAGACCATCGTGGACGCTGTGCCCGTGGGCATCGGCCTGCTCAAGGACCGACATGTCGTCTACGGCAACCAGTATCTGGATCAGATGTTCGGGTTCGAGCCGGGCGGCATGATCGGGCGTCCGACCCGCGTCTGGTATCCCGACGACGCGGCCCATGAAGCCGGGGGACAGAAGGTGTACGAAAGTCTCTTCAAGGGCGAGACGCATTGGCGTGAGGAGCAACTGATCCGACAGGACGGTACCTTGTTCTGGGCGCGCATCACCGCCCGCCTGATCGATCCCGGTGACCCGGCCAAAGGGGTGCTGGGCATCATGGAAGACATCAGTGTCGAGCGCGCCACGATGGACGCCCTGCGCAGCGCCAAGGAGGCGGCCGAGGCGACCAACCGCCTCAAGTCAGCCTTCCTGGCCAACATGAGCCACGAAATCCGCACGCCGATGAATGCCATCATCGGTTTGACCCATCTGGCGCTCGCCACGCCGCAGGGTGACATCCAGCACGGTTACCTGCAAAAGATTCAGGGGGCCGGCCAGCACCTGCTGGGCATCGTCAACGACGTGCTGGACCTGTCCAAGATCGAGTCGGGCAAATTGGAGCTGGAGCGCCTGCGCGTGGACATCGCCCAGATCCTGCGCGATGTCCATGCCCAGCTCATCGACAAGGCAGACGCCAAGGGGCTGGCGCTGCACCTGCACATCGATCCCGAGCTCCCGGCCCACCTGATGGGCGACGGTCTGCGCATCGGCCAGGTGCTGCTGAACTTCGGCAGCAATGCGGTGAAGTTCACCGAGTGCGGTCGCGTGGACCTGAGCGTGCAGGTGCAGGCGCGGACCGAACGCGACGTGACCCTGCGCTTCGAAGTGCGCGACACCGGCATCGGGCTGACCGAGGCAGAGCAGGCCCAGCTCTTTCAGAGCTTCCAGCAGGCCGACGTCTCCACCACCCGGCAGTACGGTGGCACGGGTCTGGGGCTGGCCATCTCCCGGCACCTGGCCGAACAGATGGGCGGCGCCGTGGGCGTGAGCAGCCAGCGCGGGCAGGGCAGTGTCTTCTGGTTCACGCTGCGACTGGAATGTGCCGACGCAGCAGGCCTCGTGCAGTCCGCTCCCCATGTGCACGATGCGCTCGATGATGCCGGGCCCCATCGGCCCGCGCCTGGAGATCCACGGGTGCCCGTACCCACGTCCTTGAGCGAAGCGCGCGATGCCTTGCAGGCGCTGCACGGCACCCGAGTGCTGGTGGTCGAAGACAACGAACTCAACCGCCTGCTGGCCGGCGAGTTGCTGCGCGGGGTGGGCCTGACGGTGGACTTTGCGCACAACGGCCGACAAGCCGTCGACCGTCTGGCTCAGGTCGATGCGGGCGCCCATACCGACTATGGCCTGGTGTTCATGGACATGCAGATGCCCGTGATGGACGGCTTGGACGCCACCCGCCTGATCCGTCAGTTGCCCGGGCGCGAGCGCCTGCCCATCGTGGCGATGACCGCCAATGCCATGGTGGAAGACAGCGAACGCTGCCGGGCTGCTGGCATGAACGACTACATCTCCAAGCCCTTCAGCCCGCAAGCCCTGTGGGTGCTGTTGCAACGCTGGGTGGTGCCCAAGGCCTGAGGTCCAGGCGGCGCTTCACAGCGTTCAAAGAACTCAGAGGCCCTGCAAAACCTTGGGCGTGGTGGCACGGTGAAAGCCGTTGAAACTGGGGGCCGGTTCGTGCGGAGCCTTGGGCCACACCGGATTGTTCACGCCCGCGCCGCCGTCGATTGCCACCGTCACGCCGGTCACAAACGCCGCCCCCGGGCTCAGCAAGAAGCAGATGACCGAGCTGATCTCGGCCTCCAGACCCAGGCGGCGCATCGGCAGGTTGTCCTTCAGGCTCAGGATCATCGGGGCCATGGCGGGGCCATAGGAGTCCATGCCGCTCGACGCCACCCAGCCCGGCGCCACCGCGTTGACGCGCACATGTGAGCGTGCCCACTCAAAGGCGGCCGTCTTGGTCAGGTTGACCATGCCCGCGCGGGCCGCGCCCGAGTGCGCCATGCCCGCCATGCCGTTCCACATGTCGGCGGCCATGTTCACGATGGCGCCGCCGCCGTGCTTGCTCAGCGACTGGTTGAACACCTCGCGCGCCATCAGGAAGCCGCCGGTGAGGTTGTTGGCCACCACCGCCTCGAAGCCGCGCTTGGAGATCATCTCCATCGGCGCCGGAAACTGACCCCCGGCGTTGTTCACCAGGCCGTGGATGCGGCCATGGGTGGTCACGATGCGGGCCACGGCGGCCTTGACCTGCTCCTCGTCACGGATGTCGAAGGCCGCCGTGTCCACCTGCCCGCCGTCTTCCCGAATCTCGGCGGCCACCTTGTCGAGCTTTTCCTGGGTGCGGCCGGTGATCACCACCGTGGCGCCCAGCGCGGCCAGTTCATGCGCCACACAGCGGCCAATGCCACTGCCGCCCCCCGTGACCACATGGATCTGACCCTGGAACAGGCCGGGGCGGAAGATGCTGTCGTAGTGCGAAGAGGTGGTCATGGGCGGGATCGGGTCAGGCAAGGAGATGAGGTCACTCTAATCGTGAGTGACGTATACGTCAATCGGTGGCCATTAAGGTTAACTACCGATGGTCGCCGGGTGGCGACTTCACTACGCTGTCCATTCTGAACGGGCTTCTCGTCTGTTCATTGACCGCATTCAGCCCACCTCCACCTGAGGCCGCCATGACCGATTCCGTGTACCCCGCTTACTTCAACGACACGCACCAGATGGCCCGTGCCACGGCGCGGCGCTTCATCGCGCAAGAGGTCAAGCCCCACATCGCCGAGTGGGAAGAGGCTGGCACCTTCCCGCGCGAGCTCTACCAGAAAGCTGGTGAGCTGGGCCTGCTGGGCATCGGTCACCCACAACGCCTGGGCGGCGCCGGTGAAGAAGATGTCTTCCTCAAGGTGGCGGTCAGCGAAGAGCTGATGCGCAGCACCTCGGGCGGCCTGGTCGCCAGCCTGGGCTCGCTCGACATCGGCCTGCCGCCCGTGTGGCGCGGCGGTTCGCCCGAGCTGCAGCAACGCGTGGTACCTGGCGTCATCGCAGGCGACAAGATCATCTCGCTGGCCATCACCGAGTCCAGCGGCGGCTCGGACGTGGCCAACCTGCGCACCCGCGCCGTGCGGGATGGTGACCACTACATCGTCAACGGCTCCAAGACCTTCATCACCTCCGGCACCCGTGCCGACTACTACACCGTGGCCGTGCGCACCGGTGGCGAAGGCTTCTCCGGCGTCTCCCTGCTGCTGATCGAGAAGGACACGCCGGGCTTCAGCGTGGGGCGTAACCTCAAGAAGATGGGGTGGTGGGCCTCCGACACCGCTGAGCTTTTCTTTGAAGACTGCCGTGTGCCGGTCGGCAACCTGATCGGCCCGGAAAACGCGGGCTTCATGCTGATCATGGCCAACTTCCAGGCCGAGCGCCTGTCGCTGGCCGTCATGGCCTACATGACCGCCCAGATGGCGCTGGAGGCCTGCCTGGACTATGTCAAGGACCGCGTCACCTTTGGCAAGCCGCTTGGCAAGCACCAGGTCATCCGCCACAAGCTCGCCGAGATGGCGACCCGCGTCGAGGTGGCCCGTGAATACAGCTATCGGGTGGCCGCCCGCATGCAGACCGGACAGCCCGCCATCAACGAAGTGTGCATGGCCAAGAACTTTGCCACCGATGTGGCCGACTACGTCACCCACGAGGCGGTGCAGATCTTCGGCGGCATGGGCTACATGCGTGAGTCTGTGGTCGAGCGCCTCTACCGCGACAACCGCATCCTCTCGATCGGTGGTGGCACGCACGAGATCATGAACGAGATCATCGTCAAGCAAATGGGGCTCTGAATCCTGGGGGGGATCTGACCGTCATCCGCGGTCAGTGACAGGTTTGGCCCCGCACACGCGTGCGGGGCTTTTTTTTGCCGGTGGCGGTTCAGCGTTGATGCTGCGGCAAAGGCCGCGCCGCCAGATAAGCGCCGCCTGACACCAGCACCAGCCCACCGATCAGCCACAGCGTCAGCGGCTCACCCAGCAAGGGCACGGCGGCCAGGCCCACCACCACCGGCACGATCGCCACGATGGCCCCGGTGCGCTCGGGCCCGAGGATGGCAATGGCGCGCAGGAACAGCAGCATCGCCACGATGGTGGTGATCACGCCCTGGTAGACCGCCTGCAAAGCCAGCATGGACCAGGGCGCGGCCGACAGGTTCTTGGGCAGCCACAGCAGGTAGATCGGCAGGTAGACCAAGGCCGAGGCCACCGCCAGGAAGCGCGTCAGCACCCACACGTCGAACACCCATTTGCGCACCATCACGCTGTAGGTGGCCCAGGCCAGCGAGGCACACACCAGCAGCACATCGCCGCCCAGGGTGCTCTCGCCCGCAGGGCTGCCCAGCAGTTGAGGGCCGGCCACACAGCCCACGCCCAGCATGATCGCCAGCAGCCCCCACAGGCGCTCTCGGGCCGGGCGGGCGCCCAGAAGCCACCATGCCAGTATCGTGATCATGAAGGGCTGCAGGCCAGACAAAAACACCCCGCCATGCGCTGCCGGCGCTCGACTCAGTCCGGCGTACACCAGATTCAGGAACAGGAAACCACCCGTCAGCGACAAGCCCCACAGGCGCGGGTTGCGCCAAGTGCCGGGCGGCAGGTTGAGGCTCAGGGGCAGCAGCACCAGGGCGGCGGTGCCCAGGCGCAGTGCCACCACGTCCCAACTGGTCAGGGCATGCTGGCCGGCCACGCGGGCCAGCAACATGAAACCCGCCCAGATCAGCGCGGTGGCGAGGGCGGCAAGGTAGCCCTGCAGGGCCGAGGGGCGAGAGGTGGCGTTCATGGGTGCCGCCAGTCTAGCGTGCGGCACCTCAAGCCATCTCAGAGTGGCTTACTTGTTGCCGTGCGCCACGGCCACCGCCGTCATGTTCACGATGCGGCGCACCGTGGCCGACGGGTTGAGGATGTGCACTGGCGCGGCCGCACCCAGCAGGATCGGGCCCACGGTGATGCCATTGCCGCCGGTCATCTTCAGCACGTTGAACAGGATGTTGGCGGCATCCAGGTTCGGGCAGATGAGGATGTTGGCGCTGCCATCGAGCGTCGACTCGGGCAGCAGCTTGCTGCGCACCGCTTCGCTCAGGGCTGCGTCACCCTGCATCTCGCCATCGGCGGGGATGTGGGGCATGCGGGCCACGAAGATGTCACGCGCCTCGCGCATCTTGCGTGCCGACGGACGGCTGCTGGAGCCGAACATCGAGTGCGACAGGAAGGCCACGCGCGGGGGCAGACCAAAGCGCTGCACCTCTTCCACCGCCATGGCGGCGATGTCGGCCAGTTGCTCGGCGGTCGGGTCTTCGTTGACGAAGGTGTCGGCGATGAACAGGTTGTGGTTGTCCAGGATCAGGGCGTTGAGCGCAGCCAGGCCATGAGCACCCTCGCGCACACCGATCACGTCACGGATGTGCTCCAGATGGAAGTCGTAGCGACCGATGACGCCACAGATCATGCCGTCGGCGTCGCCCATCTTCACCATCAGCGTGGCGATCAGCGAGTTGGAGCGTCGCACCACCACCTTGGCCAGATCGGGCGAGATGCCGTCTCGCGCCTTGAGCTTGTGATAGGTCTCGTAGTACTGCTTGAAGCGCTCGTCCTTGGCCGGGTTGACGATCTCGCAGTTCACGCCGGGCGCCAGGCGCAGGCCGGCACGCTCGATGCGCGTCAGGATGATGTCGGGGCGACCCACCAGGATGGGTTTGGCCAAACCTTCGTCCACCACGACCTGGGCGGCGCGCAGCACGCGCTCTTCTTCCCCTTCGGCAAAAGCAATGCGCTTGGGCGCGGCCTTGGCGCCCATGAACACCGGGCGCATGAACAGGCCGGTGTTGGTCACGAACTGGGTCAGTGAGTCGCGGTAGGCTTTCAGGTCGGTGATCGGGCGGGTGGCCACACCCGAAGCGGCGGCGGCCTCGGCCACGGCCGGGGCAATGCGCAGGATCAGACGAGAGTCAAACGGCGTGGGGATCAGGTAGTCGGGACCGAAGCGCAGCTCGACACCTGGGTAGGCGGCAGCCACTTCGTCCGAGATCTCGGCCTTGGCCAGGTCGGCGATCTGGCGCACGCAGGCCAGCTTCATGGCCTCGGTGATCTTGGTGGCGCCGCAGTCCAGCGCGCCCCGGAAGATGTAGGGGAAGCACAGGACGTTGTTGACCTGGTTCGGGTAGTCCGAGCGGCCGGTGGCGATGATGCAGTCCGGACGGGCGGCCTTGGCCACCTCGGGGCGGATTTCGGGCTCGGGGTTGGCCAGCGCCAGGATCAGCGGCTTGTCGGCCATGGTCTTGACCATGTTGGCCGTCAGCACGCCCGGGGCCGAGCAGCCCAGAAACACGTCGGCGCCATCGACCGCATCGGCCAGGGTGCGGGCCGTGGTGGTCTGCTGGTAGCGCTGCTTGGAGATGTCGAGCTTGTCGGTGCGCTCGTGGTGGATCACGCCCTTGGAGTCACACACGAAGATGTTCTCGCGCTTGACGCCTAGGCCCACCATCACGTCCAGACAGGCAATCGCCGCGGCACCAGCGCCGGAGACGGCCACCTTGACCTGGTCAATCTGCTTGCCCACCAGCTCCAGGCCGTTCAGCAGGGCGGCGCTCGAGATGATGGCCGTGCCGTGCTGGTCGTCGTGGAAGACGGGGATGTTCATGCGGGCGCTGAGTTCCTTCTCGATGTAGAAGCACTCGGGCGCCTTGATGTCTTCGAGGTTGATGCCGCCGAGCGTGGGCTCCAGCGCGGCAATGATCTCGATGAGCTTGTCGGGGTCGCGCTCGGCCAGCTCGATGTCGAACACGTCGACACCGGCGAACTTCTTGAACAGGCAGCCCTTGCCTTCCATCACGGGCTTGGAGGCCAGTGGGCCGATGTCGCCCAGGCCCAGCACGGCCGTGCCGTTGGTGATCACGGCGACCAGGTTGCCGCGCGAGGTGTAGTCGAAAGCCTTGCCCGGATCCTGCTCAATGGCCAGGCAGGGATAGGCGACGCCAGGCGAGTAAGCCAGGGCCAGGTCGCGCTGGTTGGACAGCGGCTTGGTCGGGGTCACCGAGATCTTGCCGCGGGTCGGCAGGCGGTGGTATTCGTTGGCGGCGTCGCGCAGGGACTGTTCGGCGTCGGACAAAGGCTTATCAGAACTCATGGTCGTCTATTTCACGCGGAGGGGCGACGATGGTACGACATCTGCTCGAGCCCCCGCGACCAGAGGGGGGCTGCACCTGACCCGACTTGGGGGGGAGGGCAGGCAATTTACCAAGAATCCCGTGCTGAAATCGCATTTGTCAGCGCTGGGCGCCGCGAAGTGCGGACTTATCGGGTTACGCTGAAGGCATGTTTTGGGCATGAATGGCAGGGATGTACCAGGCACACGATTCCGGTAAGCAACAGTGGCCGAAAGGCTGGGCGCAGTGGCGCCATGACGTGGTGCCCGACGAGGCCGTCGATGGCCCGCTGGCGGCTCATTTTCGCGCGCGTCAGATCAATGCGCTGGTGCGCATGTTGCCCCTGGTCACGGCCGGCAATGCGGTCAACGTCATGGGCATCTCCTGGGTGTTCTGGGGGCGTTTGCCACACCTGATTCTGGCCTTGTGGTGCTTTTCTGTGGTGCTGTCCTTGCCGGTGGCCGCCATATGGTGGCGGCGCCTGATCAAGTCAGCGCCTCGTCCGGTGGCCTCGCGGGCAGCAGCCCGACTCATCGTGGCACAGGTCATGTGCTTTGCCGCCTTGTGGGCCGTGCTCCCCGCCATGGTGTTTCCAGAGGCCGATCACGCGGGCTCCCTGCTGATTGCGGCTGTGGTGGTGGGCACCATTTGCGGCGGCGCTTTCCTGCTCAGCCCCATGGTGCCCGTGGCCTGGGCCTATGTGCTGACCTTGTCCGTGGCCAGCATCGTGGGGTTGGCGCGCTCCGGCGTGACCGACAACCGCACCTTGCTGGCGCTCCTGGTCGTCTATGCCGTGATCATGTGTGCCGTGAGCTACGCCAGCGGCAAGGTGTTCGTCAGCCGCTTGCGGGCCGAGGCCGAAACCGATCGTCAGAAGCAGCTGATCGACCTCTTGCTGCGCGACTTCGAAGAACACGCCTCTGACTGGTTGTGGGAGGTCTCGCCCACCGGCCACCTGCGCCACGTCTCGGGCCGCCTGGCCGAGTCCTTTGGCTTGCCGCCCAAGCAGCTGCTGCAGCAATCGTTCACCGAGCTGTTGTCTTTGATGGTGCCGCCCGATGACGAAGAGGCGGCCGACGCCCTGAGTCGGCTCACCACCTGTTTGCGCTTGGGGCAGCCCTTCCGTGACTTGGAAATTCCAGTCGAGGTGGCGCACGACATCCACTGGTGGTCGCTGTCGGCCAAGCCCCTGTTCGATGACAAGGGACGTGCGGCGGGCTGGCGTGGCGTGGGCTCCAACATCACCCACACCCGTCAGGCGCGTGACGAACTGGCCCGCCTTGCCAATTACGACGCCCTCACCGGCTTGGCCAACCGCCACCGTTTCAGCACGGAACTGGAGCGACTCAAGGCGGCCCCCGACGCCGAGCCACGCCCCTGTGCGCTGCTGTTCCTGGACCTGGACAATTTCAAGCACATCAACGACTCGCTCGGCCACAGCGTGGGTGACCAGTTGTTGCGGCGGGTGGGTGGGCGTCTCAAGACCATCCTGGCCGAGGGTGACCTGCTGGCCCGACTGGGCGGCGACGAGTTCGCCTTGCTGACCTGGCGCTACACCAGCCCCAAGAAGTCCGGAGCCCTGGCCGAGCGGCTGCTCAACTTGCTCAATGAACCCATTCAGCTCGATGACGTGCTGGTGGAAGTGCGGGCCAGCGTCGGCGTGGCCCTGGCACCGCGCGATGGCCGCGACCCACAATCGCTGCTGCAATGTGCCGATCTGGCGCTGTACGCGGCCAAAGCGGCCGGGCGCAACACCTTCCGCTTCTTCGATGTGGGTCTGGCCGACAGTGCGCGGGCCCGCGTGCGCCTTCAAAGCGAGCTGGGGCAGGCCCTGGCCGCCGAACAGTTTCAGCTCTACTTTCAGCCGCAGATGCACCTGGACAGCGGTGAGGTCATCGGCTTTGAGGCCCTGGTCCGCTGGCAGCACTCCGAACGGGGGTTGATTGGCCCCGGTGAGTTCATTCCCGTGGCCGAGGAAACCGGCCAGATCGTGCCCCTGGGCAACTGGGTGCTGCGTGAGGCCTGCATGGCCGCCGCCAAGTGGCCCGAGGATCTGCGCGTGGCCGTCAATCTGTCGGCGGTGCAGTTCCGCAGCTCGTCGGTGCTCGACCTGGTGGATGAGGCGCTTCACCAGAGCGGCCTGGCGCCCGAGCGGCTGGAACTGGAGATCACCGAGTCGGCGCTGATTGAAGACCACGACGGCGCTCAAGCCACCTTGATGGCCCTGCGGGCGCGTGGCGTGCGGGTGGCGATGGACGATTTTGGCACCGGCTACTCCTCGCTCGCCTATCTGCGGCGCTTTCCGCTGGACAAGCTCAAGATCGACGGCATGTTCGTGCGCTCGCTCGACAGCGACCAGGACGCGCAGGCGGTGGTCACGGCCATCATCACGTTGGCCCAGGCCCTGCGCCTGGACATCACCGCCGAGGGCGTGGAAACCGCCGAACAGCTGGTCATGCTGCGCGCGTTGGGCTGCGGCGACGTGCAGGGTTTCCTGATTTCCCGGCCCATGCCGGGCAGCGAGGTGGAGGCCTACCTGGAGCGCACCAACATGAGCCTCGCCTGAGGCGTGGTTCGCTCGCCCCGGGTCGCGGCACATCAGGGAAAGCGAGAACCCCGACTCGTGGTGTCCTCGGTGGTTTGACGTGTTTTCGCCCAGATGCCGCTGCTACATTGGTGCGCATCAGGGTGTCCCGACAGGGCTGACCCGACATGTTGATGCGAGGACCATGTGATGACGAGAATGCGTGATGTGCTGAAGTGGCTCATGGCCACGATGCTGATGGCCCTGAGCCTGGGGGCCTGGGCCGAAGAAAGCAGTGCCTATGTGCTGGGCGCAGGTGACCAGATCCGGGTGACGGTGTATCAGAACGCCGACCTCTTGGTGGAGACCCGCATTCCCGAAGGCGGCGTGATCTCCTTCCCGCTGCTGGGCAGTGTGCAGATCGGTGGGCTGACCGTGGCCGATGCCGAAAAGAAGATCGCCACCGGCCTGAAGAGCGGCAATTTTCTCAAGAACCCGCAGGTCGCCATCCTGGTGATTTCCGTCAAGGCCAACCAGGTCTCGGTGCTGGGGCAGGTCAACCGACCGGGCCGTTATCCGCTGGAAGCCGGCAACTCTCGCCTGAGCGAGGTGCTGGCGCTGGCGGGCGGCATCATGGCGGGCGTGGGCTCTGACATCGTGGTGGTGTCGGGGGTGCGCAATGGCGACCCCTTCCGCATGGAAGTCGATTTCCCCAAGGTGTTCGCCTCCCAGGGCACGGAAGAAGACATGCAGCTGCAAAACGGCGACACCATCTGGGTGGACCGTGCCCCCCAGGTCTATGTGTACGGTGAAGTGCAGCGTCCCGGCGCCCAGGTGTTGGTGCGTGACACGACCGTGCTGCAGGCCCTGGCCACCGCTGGCGGCCTGACCTTGCGCGGCACCGAGCGGGGCATCAAGGTGCACCGCCGCGATGCGTCTGGCCAGGTCAAGATCATCTCGCCGGGCATGAACGACAAGCTGCAGCCGTCGGACATCATCTACATCAAGGAAAGCCTGTTCTGATCAGGCCTTCCTGCGTAAAGGCCTGAAGGGTCAGGCCTTGCGTTCCCACGCCACGGCGTAGAAGCCGTCGGTGGTGTGACGATGCGGCCACAGGCGCAGGTGGCCGGCTTCCGTGACCAGCGTCTCGGCCTGGGCCACGCCAGCCTTTTCCAGCTGCTCTTTCGCATCGAGCTGCACGAAGTCAGGGTGGCTTTCGCTGAAGGCCTTGGCGATCACTTCGTTCTCGGCCGGCATCAGGCTGCAGGTGGCATACACCAGGCGGCCGCCCGGCTTGAGCAGGCGCGCGGCGCTGTTCAAAATGGCCGTTTGCTTGACCTGCAGCTCTTCCACCGCCTTGGGGCTTTGACGCCACTTCAGGTCGGGGTTGCGGCGCAGGGTGCCCAGGCCCGAGCAGGGCGCGTCCACCAGCACCCGGTCGATCTTGCCGCGCAGGCGCTTGATGCGCTCGTCGTTCTCGTGCGCAATTTGCGTGGCGTACACGTTCGACAGGCCGCTGCGGGCCAGACGCGGCTTGAGGTTTTCCAGGCGGTGGCCTGACACGTCGAAGGCGTACAGGCGGCCGGTGTTGCGCATCATGGCGCCCAGGGCCAGGGTCTTGCCACCGGCACCGGCGCAGAAGTCCACCACCATTTCACCACGCTTGGCACCCGTCAGCAGGGCCAGCAGTTGGCTGCCTTCGTCTTGTACCTCGACGTCGCCGCCGGTGTAGAGCGGCAGCTTTTGCAGCGCGGGCTTGCCCTGGATGCGGATGCCGATGGGGGAGTAGGGCGTGGGTTCGGCTGGGATGTTGGCCGCTGTCAGCGCTTCGATCACGGCTTCGCGCTTGGCCTTGACGGCGTTGACGCGCAGGTCCAGCGGGGCGCCGGCCGAGAAGGTGTCCACCAGCGCCCAGAACTCTTCATCGCTCAGTTGGGCGCGCAGACTGTTGGAGAGCCAGTCGGGCAGGTTGTGGCGCAGCTTGTCAGGCATGGCATGGCGATCAACCGCCTGGGTGCGCGTGACCCAGGTGGCTTCATCGACCGTCATGGCCTTTTTCAGGACGTGGGGTTCACCTTGCCAGGCCAGGATGGCCAGACGGCGATCCATGGGGCCGTGTCCGGATTGGGCCAGGTTGGCCCACAGCAGACGCTGGCGCAGCACCGCGTAGGCGGTTTCGGCCAGGGCGTGGCGCTCACGCTGCCCCAACTCCTTGTGGCTGCGGAAAAAGTAGGAAACGATGCTGTCGGCGGGGGCGTCAAGCTTGAGCACCTCATGGACGAGTCGTGCGGTGAGGTCGAGAAGGGCGTTCGGATGCATGGGGCGGATTATCCCGCGTTCGCTCCCATTCGGGGGGCGCCCACGCGTGTTTCAGTCGTTCGTGCCACCGACCCGGGCGTGCCATGTCGCGGAACATGTCCACCCACTCGTGGATCGTCAGCCAGATCGGGTTGTGGCTGCGCACCTGGCGCACCAGGCCGTAGTCGGGTGCTTCGGTCTCAGGGACGAAGGTGCCGAACAGGCGATCGAACACGATCAAGGTGCCGCCGTAGTTCTTGTCGATGTAGCGCGGGTTGCGGCCGTGGTGGGCCCGGTGGTGCGAGGGCGTGTTGAAGATGAATTCGATGGGGGCGGGCAGTTTGCCGACCCACTGCGTGTGGACGAAGAACTGGTAGGCCAGGTTGATGGACAGCGCAAACAGCACCCAGCGTGGCTCGAAGCCCAGCCAGACCAGCGGGGTGTAGAACAGCCAGTTTCCGGCAAAGCTGTAGAGCCAACTCTGGCGCATGGCGGTGGTGAAGTTCATGTGCTCGGAGCCGTGGTGCACCACGTGCGCGCACCAGAACCAGCGGATGCGGTGGCTGGCGCGGTGAAAGGCGTAGTAACAAAGCTCCACGCCCAGGAAGAGGGCGGCAAAGGTCCAGGGCGTGATGGCGATGGTGGTGAGGCGATGGCCATAGACGAACGCCATGGCGGGCAGCACCAGGGTGAGCACGATCACCACGTCCAGCAGCATGTAGACGCCGCCCAGGTTGAGGCTGTCGATCGCATCGCGCAGCGCATAGACGGGCCGGGCGGCCTGCTGGTCGCTGCGCCGAAAGCGCAGCCACTCGATCAACACCGTCAGCAGGAACAGCGGGGCCAGCAGCACCAGCAGCCACTCGCGCAGGTCGGAGTGGCCGAGCCAGGCGGGCAGCGTGAACGGCAGCTGGATGTGCCAGGCGGAAAGCAGGGTGGCAAGGTCGGTCATGGTGGTGAGTCAGCAAACTGGCGTTCAGCTTGCCGCGTCACGGCGCGCCTTTCTTGACCGATCACGCCAATGTGGGGCCTGCGCCATGAGGCTCGTCCCGATGGTGGTCTGACGCAGAGGTCGGCATGATGCGCTCAGGATTTGTGAAAGCCACATGGTCGATACCCGCGTTGCCTCGTCTTACGTTCAGCTCTTGCAGGAGTACCTGGTGCGCCAGGGGCTGGACCCGCTGCGGGTGCTGGGCGAGGCGCCGGAGCCCGAGGCCCACTTTGTGCCCATGGCGACCTGGCAGCGCTGGCTGGCCCGTGTGGATGCGCTGGAGCAGCGGCCCGGCCTGGGGTTGCGCATTGCCGAAGGCATCGGGCCTCGGCATTTCGGGGTGGTGGGCCATGCGGCGCTGGCCTGCGCGACGCTGGGCGAGGCCCTGCAGCGGCTGGAGCGCTTTCACGCCTCGGTGTACGACGCCAACCCAGCCCAGGTGCAACTGGGGCCGCAAGGGGTGACGGTGGAGTGGGGCGTGGCGCGTGGACGGCCGGGGGCGCTGGTGGACGAGACCGCGATCGCCTCCCTGGTGCAACTGGCCCGCGACATGACCGGGCGATACTGGCCGGTGCGCGAGGTGTGTTTCGTGAACCCACCCCCCGCGGTGGTCCAGCCGTATGCCGACTACTTCGGGGGCGAGGTGCGGTTTGAGGTCGAAAGCACCCGCCTGGTGTTCAGCGCCGAGGTGCTGAATCTGCCGCTGCGCAAATCGGACCCGGCCCTGCTGGCGCTGCTGGACCAGCAGGCCGAGGCGGTGCTGGCCGAGGTGTCGCGGGTGCCGGCGGTGGTGGATGCCTGGCGTCGCACCCTGGTCCCTTTGATCCGTGAGGGGCGTACCGGTCTGGCAGCCTTGGCCGAGGCGCATCACACCAGTGTGCGCAGCCTGCAGCGCCGTCTGGCCGAGCAGGGCACCTCGTTTCAGCAACTGCTGGACGACACGCGTCGCCACCTGGCTGAGGGCCATCTCAAAAACGCTCGGTTGGACGTGGCCGAGATCGCCCTGCTACTGGGCTACTCTGAACAAAGTGCCTTCACGCGGGCGTTTCGCGGCTGGACCGGGGTCACCCCGGCGCTGTGGCGTCGGCAGTGGTTGATGGGTGCGGCTTGAAAGATGAACCCGATGACGAACCTGGATGCCTGTGAGCCATGCCTGCCACTTCCGCCGCCGTCGGTGGTGAACGACGGCGAGTTGGACACCGGACGCTATGCCGGGCGGATCGCGCGCATCGACTGGTCGGGGCTGCGTGCCGCGCAACAGCGCTCTGCCTTGTGGCGTCGATGTCACCACAAGCGCTGGCAGTACGTGGGCCTGGCCGCCGAGCACTGGTTCATCGGGCTGGCCATCGTGGACCTGGGCTGGGCCATGTCGGCCTTTGTCTATGTGTTTGACCGCCAGCGCCGGCAGGTGATGCTGGACTGGTCGCAAGACGGTTTGCCCGGGCTGTCAGGCTGGGTGCGCGATCAGCCCGTGCAAGGCGGGGAGGCGCGGTTTCGAGGCCTCGGCGCCGAGCTGTGCATCCGCCCGGTGGCGCCAGAGGTGGCGTCGGACGCACTGGCCGTTCGTGTGGTGGCAGGGGGGCTGCGTCTGCAGGTGGAGCTGGACCTGAGCCACGCCCCGCCGTTTCTGCTGGCGGTGGGGCCGGTGCAGGGCGGTCTGGGGCATGCCACGCAGAAATCGCCGGGTCTGCCGGCCACCGGCTGGTTCGAGCTGCACGGGCAGCGCCATGTGCTGCAAGGGGCCACCGGCAGCCTCGACAGCTCGAATGGGCTGCTGGCGCGAGAGACTGCGTGGCGCTGGGCGTCTGCGCATGACGGGCGCCTGGGATTCAATCTGCAGCAAGGCTACTTTGGCAACCAGGAGAACGTGCTGTGGCTGGATGGGGCCTTGCTGCCCTTGGGCGCGGCCACGTTTGTGTTCGACCCGGCCCGGCCGTTGGCGCCCTGGCACATCCACACCGACGATGGCATGCTGGACCTGCGCTTCCGGCCCGAGGGCGCGCGTCAGGCGCGGCGCGATGTCTGGATCGCTGCCAGCGATTACATCCAGCCGGTGGGCACCTTCCACGGTTGGGTGCGGGCCTCGCCCAGTAAGCCGGCCATCCCGGTCGAGGGCCTGCTGGGGGTGACGGAAGACCACCGGTCGCGCTGGTGAGGGCGATGGCGGGTTCGGCACAACAATCATGAGCGCCCTGCACCGTCTTTGATGCAGGTCCAAAAAGGTCATTCGGGGCTGTCATGCACGTGTCGGCGGCTTGGCGCACAATCGGCGCCCGTGCAGCACCTTGTCGGGCGCTCACCTGTGTCGAGAGGAGAGGATTTTGCCCGGTATGACCCTGCATCAACGCTTGCGCACCCTGGATGTCGCACGCCTGCGTGGCATGAAGCGCGGCATCGAGAAGGAAGGCCTGCGCGTCGCGCCGGACGGTACTTTGGCGCGCACGCCGCACCCTGTGGCGCTGGGCTCGGCCCTCACCCATCCGCACATCACCACCGATTTCAGCGAATCGCAGCTGGAGCTGGTGACGGGCGTGCACGATCGGGTCGAAGATTGCCTGAGCGAGCTCACGGCCGTTCACCGCGTGGTGCTGCAGTCGCTGGACGACGAGTGCATGTGGGCGGCAAGCATGCCCGGCCAACTGCCCCCTGATGCGGAGATCCCGATCGGCTACTACGGCAGCTCGAACGTCGGTCAGGCCAAGCGGGTGTACCGCCTGGGGCTGTCGCACCGCTACGGCTCGCGGATGCAGACGATTTCCGGCATCCACTACAACTGGTCGTTCCCGGGCACCGACAGCGCCGATTACTTTGCGCTGATCCGCAACTTCCGTCGGCACTCTTTCTTGCTGCTGTGCCTGTTTGGCGCCTCGCCTGCGGTGACCTCGGCCTTTGCGGCCGGGCAGCCCCACGGGCTCGACACCTTGAGCGACGGCACGCTCTACCTGCCTTACGCCACCTCGCTGCGCATGGGGCGTCTGGGTTACCAGAGCGATGCGCAGTCAGCCCTGTGCGTGAGCTACAACGACCTGGAAGGCTATGCCAACTCGCTGCACGAAGCGCTGACGGTGCCGTATCCGCCGTACGAGGCCATCGGCATCCGCGATGCGCAGGGCGGCTACCGCCAGCTGGCGACCAGCCTGCTGCAGATCGAGAACGAGTTCTACAGCACGATCCGGCCCAAGCGGGTGATCCGCTCGGGCGAGCGCCCCCTGCATGCCCTGCGCGAGCGCGGCGTGGAGTACGTGGAGGTGCGGTGCATGGACCTCAATCCCTTCCTGGACGTGGGCATCGACCCGCACACCGCGCGTGTGCTGGACGTGTTCCTGCTGCACGCGCTGTTGTCGGACAGCCCGCCCGACAGCCCGCAAGAGGTGCGCACCCTGCAGGCCAACCACCTGCTGGCGGCTTCACGAGGACGTGAGCCGGGCTTGATGCTGATGCGCGACGGGACCCCCGTGAGTTTGCAGGACTGGGGCTTGGCACTGCTGGACGAGGGCGTGGCCGTGGCCGAAGCGCTGGACCAGGCGCATGGGGGCGATGCCTACCAGCGTGCCTGGGCGCAGGCCCGCCGCGATTTCCTGACGCCCGAGCAGCTGCCGTCGGCACGGGTGCTCGACGCCATCCGGGCGCAGCACGCAGGGCGGTTTGACGCCTTCGGTCTGGCCTGTTCGCAAGAGGTCAAGCAGACCTTGTTGGCGCAGCCCTTGTCCGACGCGGAGCAGGCGGGATGGCGCGCGCAAGCGCAAGCCTCGCTGGCCGATCAGGCGCAGATCGAGGCGGCCGACACCCTGGACTTTGAAGCCTTCCGCCAGGGTTATGTGGACCCGGCTGGCTTGACGGTGGCCTGAGCCAACTCGCGCATCAGCGGACGGGCCTGCGGGTCCGGATCGACACAGCGGGTGTGCCACTGCGTCAGCGTGGCGAAGCGTGGATCGGGCCGGTCGGCTGCGTCGACGCGTTGCAGCAGCTCTTCGAGCAGGTGCCCGAACGCGAGCGTGTCCATGCGCTGCAAAGCCAGGGATTGCGGGATCTCCGAGGTTGCGGAGGGCAAGACAGACGCCGCGCCGAAGTCACCCAGCACGGCCTGACCGGCGCCGCGCCACAGGATGTTGTGGGCATACAGATCGCCATGCAGGATGCCGCGTGCGTGCAGATGCGCGGTGGCCGATGCGACGCCCTGGGCCAGTTGCCAGGCCGTGTCCATCGACCAGCGGGCATCAGGGGCATACACATCGCGGGTGCAACTGGCCAGGCTGGGCGGTCCGGCCAGCACGCGCCATTGCGCATCCAGCTGGGGCATCACCAATCCTTGTCGACCGTCCGGATGCCCTTGCAGCACGCCATGCACCGGGATCAGATGCGGGTGCGCGCCGGCGGCCAGGCAGGCTTGCATCTCCTGGTCGGGCAGGCCATCGCTGGTGAGGGCGCCTTTGAAGAGTTTCACGGCCACGGGCTCGGTCGATGCGGTCCCATCGCGCAGCCAGCCCGCCGCATGGATGTGGCCGGAGGCGCCTTCGCCCAGCAGCGTCCCCAACGTCAACGCCGACCAAGGGATGGCGGGCCACGATTGGGACGCGAAGGCGGGCGTCGCTTCGAGCGGGTTGCCGCCATAGGCCAGCCACGCGAGCCGGGGCAGCGTCAGCAGCCAGTCGGGCAGGGCGGTCAAGGCATTGGCCGAGATCCGCAGCAGACCCAGTTGCTGGCAAGCGGCCATGCTCTCGGGCAGGGCGCGCAGGCGGTTGCCGGCCAGCGCCACTTTCTCCAGGCCGGTGCACTGACCGAGGGTGTCGGGCAGGGTCTCGATCTCGTTGGCCGTGAGGATCAGCCAGCGCAAATGGGGTGACAAGGCCGAGGCGGGCACATGGCGGATGCGATTGGACTTGAAGCCCACCATGCGCAAACTGGGGTGGGCCCCCAGGTGCTCAGGCACATGGGTGAATGCGTTGTCCGAGCAAAAAAGCACCCGCAGGCGGTGCAGGCGGCTCAGGTCCGGCAGGTCGTGCAGGCGGTTGCTGCTGAGGTTGAGCACCTCCAGCGTGTCAGCCAGCGCAAACACCTCTTCGGGCAGTTCACTCAAGCCACAGGCCAGGTCCAGGCGGGTGGTGCCGGCCAGTTGGCCAGTGCGCAGGCGGTTCAGGGTGTCCATGGGGTGATCAGATCGCGGCGGGGCGGTTTGGTTTGGCCATCACGGCGGCAAACAGGGGCAGGTCCAGACCACGTTGCAACCAGGCGCGCAGGGCCGGCAAGGCCGGTGTGGCATCGAACCAGACGCGGTCGACCTGGGCGAACTGCCGCACAAAAGGCAAGAGGGCCATGTCCGCCAGCGACCAGTGCGCACCGAACAGGCAGGGGTGGGCCTGCAGGCGGGTGTCGAGATCGGCGAGGTGAATGCGCACTGCTTCGTCTCGCCATTCGGCAGCTGAGCGCTCCGGGTGCCGTTCGGGGTACTTGTAGCGGTCGAGCAGGTGCTTGAAGGGGCCATCGTTGCGCGCGATCAAGGCCAGCATCTCGTCCATCGGGGCCACCTGCAACCAGCCGTCGGGGTCATGCTGCGCCAGGGCCCACTGCATGATGTCCAGGCTTTGCTCCAGCACGGTGCCGTCCGGCAGTTGCAGGACGGGCACGGTGCCCTTGGGCGACAGGCGCAGCAACTCGGCTGGCTTGTCACGCAGCGACACCTCGTGCAGTTGGACCGTCACACCCGCTTGCCACAGCGCCAGGCGCGCCCGGATGGCATAGGGGCAACGGCGGTACGAGAACAGGGTCGGCAGCGGATACATGGCCTCGGAGGATGCGGCGCTGGGCGCCCCAGCCGTCACGGAACTCAGCCGCCCCAGCGCACCTGGCTGGCGCCCTGCTTGTGCGTGACGATGCCCTGGGTCACGCTCAACTGGTCTTCCACCACCCAGCGCACAGCCTGCGGGTAGATCGCATGCTCGTGAGTCAGCACCCGATTGGAGAGGCTGTCTTCCGTGTCTTCGGCCAGCACGGGCACAGCCGCTTGCAGCACGATGGGCCCATGGTCCAGCTCGGGCGTCACGAAGTGCACGGTGGCGCCCGCCAGCTTGCAACCCGCCTCGATGGCGCGCTGGTGCGTGTGCAGGCCCGGGAAGGCGGGCAGCAAAGAGGGGTGGATGTTGAGCAGGCGGCCCTCAAAATGGCGCACAAAGCCTTCTGTCAGGATGCGCATGAAGCCGGCCAGCACCACCACATCGGGCTGGTAGCCGTCGATCACGCGCGCCAGTTCGGCGTCGAACGCCTCGCGGCTGTCAAAGGCCTTGTGGTCGACCACGGCGGTGGCGATGCTCTGGCTGGCGGCAAACTGCAGGCCGCTGGCCGAAGCCTTGTTGCTGATCACCGCCGCGATGCGGGCGGGCCAGCCCTCGCGCTGACAGGCGTTGACGATGGCTTCCATGTTGGAGCCGCGGCCGGAGATCAGGATGACGATGTTTTTCATGCGGCCTAGAGTGTAGCGGGGGCACCCTACAATTTGCCTCTTGTCCTGTCCTTCGTCTGCGCTCTCATGACCCAACGCGTTCTCACCGGCATCACCACCACGGGTACCCCTCACCTGGGCAACTACGTCGGCGCCATCCGCCCGGCCATTGCCGCCAGCCGTGAGCCGGGGGTCGAGAGCTTCTTCTTCCTGGCCGACTACCACGCCCTCATCAAGTGCGACGACCCGGCCCGCATCGCCCGCTCGCGCCTTGAAATTGCCGCCACCTGGCTGGCCGCCGGCCTGGACACCGAGCGCGTGACCTTTTACGCCCAGAGCGACATCCCCGAGATCACCGAGCTGAACTGGCTGCTGACCTGCGTCACCGCCAAGGGCCAGATGAACCGCGCCCACGCCTACAAGGCCTCGGTGGACGCCAATGTGGCCAAGGACGAGGAGCCGGACGCCAACATCAACATGGGTCTGTACTGCTATCCCATCCTGATGGCTGCCGACATCCTGATGTTCAACGCCCACCGCGTGCCCGTGGGCCGCGACCAGATCCAGCACATCGAGATGGCGCGTGACGTGGCCCTGCGCTTCAACCACCTCTACGGTGGTGGCAAGGACCTGTTCGTGCTGCCCGAGGCCGAGATCGAAGAGTCTGTGGCCACCCTGCCGGGGCTGGACGGCCGCAAGATGAGCAAGAGCTACGACAACACCGTGCCCTTGTTCGACGGCGGCCCCAAGGCGCTGCAACACGCGGTGGCCCGCATCGTCACCGACTCGAAGCTGCCGGGCGAGCCCAAGGACCCTGAGGGCGCTCACCTCGTGACCCTGTTCGATGCCTTTGCCGACGCCGTCCAGCGCGAGGCCTTCCGTGCCGACCTGCGTGCCGGCCTGGCCTGGGGCGAGGCCAAGCAGCGTCTGGTGGAGCTGATCGAAGTCCATGTGGGGCCGATGCGTGAGCGCTACGCCGACCTGGTGGCCCATCCTGAGCAGGTCGAGGCTGTGTTGGCGGCTGGGGCCGACAAGGCCCGTGCCCGTGCCACGCCGTTCCTCAAAGAGCTGCGCCATGCCGTGGGTCTGCGCCGCATGGTGGCCTCGGGTGCCGTGGAGGCCAAGACGGACACCGCGCACAAGGCCGAGCTGGCCGTGTTCAAACAATACCGCGAGGCCGATGGCCAGTTCTATTTCAAGCTGACCACCGCGCACGGCGACCTGCTGCTGCAAAGCCAGGCCTTTGCCGAAGGCCGCGCGGCCGGGGGCTGGGTCAAACGCTTCAAGACCGAAGGGGCCGCGCCGCTGGCCGAGGCCCCCGTGACCTTGGCTGACGGCATCAGCTGCGAGGTGGTCGAGGCTGCCCTGGTCGCCTTGCAAGCTCACGAGGCCGCAGAGCAGGCGGCCAAAGCCGCCAAGGCTTGAGGTCGTTTCGCTGTTGAAGGCTGGGGTCATGGCCGGCATCCACCGCACCGACATCGAAGCCGCCTTGCAGTGGTGGCGCACCCGCCAGGCGCCAGCAGCCGGGTGGGCGCCACAGGACGCGGTGGCACAGTTGAGCGCCTTGCTGGCGCTGCTCGACCAGCATCAAGAGGTGGAGTGTGACGAGGCCAGCATGCCTGCGCCCTTCCATGGCCCCTGGCTGGCCTGGTACGACAGTCTGCCCGACACCCCTTGCATCGCCATCTGCTCGACCAGCCAGGGCGATGCCCTGTGCAAGGGCTGCGGCCGCACCTTTGCCGAGGTGCAGCACTGGCCCGAAATGAGCCCAGCCGACAAGCGTGCCACCTGGCGACGCATCACCGCCGAGGGCACGGCCTGGCGCTTCAACCGCTACGCGGAGCGGGCCCGCGAGGGCGCAGCAAACACCACCACCGAGCCTGAGGGCACCAGTTCCAGGGAGCCGTGACGGTACATGGGCTCCCACACCTCAGTGGGGCGCAGGAATCTCGGTGATGTCGGGCCGAGCATGACCGAACATCACTTTCAAATAGTCCATTTGGGCTTGATGACCCTGCCGGATCAGACGCTGACGTCCACCGGGCAGCAGGCGGTTGAGCCGATGGTAAGCCGCCTCAAAGGGCACTGTGAGCATCGGATACCAAGGCATCACGTAGCTGGGGAGGCCCAGGTCACGCATGCCTTCCGGCCCCAGGAACATGCGGCAGATGCTCAGCTGCCGGGCTTTTTCCAGGCGCCCAGCCAGGCGCGGCATGACGGTGTAGTGGCGAAGCAGCGGCTCGTCCATCAGCGCGCGGCCCAAGGCGCGGCTGCTCTCGTCGGCAGGGGCCTGGGCCAGCAGATTTTGGTAGAGAGCCACGCGGCCCTCCAGCTCGGTTTCGCAGAGCAGGCCTTCCTCGACCCCCATGAGCCATCCGATGTAGCGCCACAGGTGCATGACGGCATGGGCCTCCTGATCCGTGAGCTTCACCCCCATGGCCCGTTGCCCCAGCAGGAAGATCACGCTGAAGCCCAGGTAGGTCGCTCGCATGTCGCCCTGGTTGATGGGCAGGCCCAAGGCCGCCTCGTCCCACTCGGGCATGGCGTGAACGCGCTTGCGCAACATCGCGTGGATGACGCGCACACGGATGGTGGTTTGAAAGCCCGGCGCAAAGCGCCCCAGGCCACCCTCGCGGGTGACATCGATCCACCACTTCGTGGTTTCTGCCACCCGGCGCTGGGCGCCTTTGGCCAGTGCCCCGGTCAGGACCAGCGTGCGGTTGATGGCGGAGGCCTGATAGCCGGCCATGAGCGCGGCATTGCGCAACACGCGCATGCCGGACAGGCCTGAAATGTGACAGGCCGCGGCCCCTTGCAGGAGCAGATCCGGGTCGACCCACGCCGGCGTCGCTTCGACGGTGGCGAAGAACGCACGCAGTTCAGGCGAGGCGTCCGGCATCGCATCGATGCCCTGGGCCAGAGCGCGTTCAAACTGCGGCATTCCGACCTGCACACCGACCTGTTGCATCCAGTTCACCAGCCGGTCCGCCGCTTCATCCCCGCGCAGCAGCGTCTGCGCTTGCGCCTGCCATTGCGCCGCAGTGGGCTCCGGATTGGCGCCGCGGATCAGCCAGCGCAAATGCCGCGCCACGCGGCGCGCCTTGGTCACATCGGCGCCATGGCGGGTGGGCAGACCGGGCAAGGGCGCGAGGACGGTGGCGTCGTGGGTGGGGGGCATGGGTTGACAGGGGAGCGACAGGTCCGGATCAGTTTAGGCGCTCCAGGGGGGCCATGAGGCGCCTGGAAGCAGGGGATGTTCCCTGGGCTGACGCCGGACCTGCCGCGGGGGCTCAATCTGCCGATTGGGGAGGTTTGAAGGGCGCGATGGGTGAAACGGGGCCTGTGAACTTCTCTTTGCCGGCTTTGCCCTTCAGGGGAGGGAAGTCCAGGTTTTGCTCGGGCACATGGGTGTCTGGCAGGTGATCGAGCAGGTGACGGATCAAGGTCAGGCGTCCCAGCTTTTGGTCATTGAAGTCCACCAAGGTCCACGGCGCCTGCTTGGTGTGGGTCGCCTCCAGCATGCGATCGCGGGCGCGGCCGTAGTCTGCGTACTTTTCACGCGCGACCAGATCGATCGGTGACAGCTTCCAGCGCTTGAGCGGGTCTTCGCGGCGTTCAGCAAAACGCTCTTCCTGCTGGGCCTGGTCCACGGTGAGCCAGTACTTGAACAGCAAGATGCCGTCGTCTACCAGCAACTGCTCGAACGCCGGGGCCTGCTTGAAAAAGTGCTCCGTGTCCTGCGGCTTGCAAAAGCCCATCACCGTCTCGACGCCGGGGCGGTTGTACCAACTGCGGTCGAACAAGGCGATCTGACCGGCGGTGGGCAGATGGGGCACATAACGCTGGAAGTACCACTGACCCTGTTCTTCTTCAGACGGTTTGCTCAGGGCCACCACATGGCACTGACGCGGACTGAGGCAATCGGCAATCGCGTTGATGGCACCGCCCTTGCCGGCCGTGTCGCGGCCTTCAAACAACACGACCAGACGTTTACCGTGGTGGGCCAGCCAGCGGGCCATGCCGTTGAGCTCGATCTGCAAGGGCTCCAGCAGGGCCTCGTAGTCCTTCTTGCTCAAGGTGTCTGGCTCTTTGCCGTTCTTGCCGGCCTTGCCATTGCCTTTGTCCTTGCTCTTGTCTTTGCCGTTGCCCATGGTGGTCGAGAGTTCAGATGGAGGAGGCTTCCCTTATAACGCGCGGTCGGCCATCTGACCAGCGGCCCCGTAGAATCGAGGCATGAACGCCCCGACCGACGACAACACCCCCGCCAAGTCCAGCAACTTCCTGCGCGCGATCATCGATCGCGACCTGGAACAGGGCACCTACGCCAGCCGCCGCTGGGCCGGCACCCCGGGCGACGCTGCCCACCACGCCGCCAGCGAGCCGGACCCAGCCAAGATCCGCACCCGCTTCCCGCCCGAGCCCAACGGCTACCTGCACATCGGCCACGCCAAGAGCATCTGCCTGAACTTCGGGCTGGCGCGTGACTACGGCGGCGTCTGCCACCTGCGCTTTGACGACACCAACCCCGAGAAGGAAGAGACAGAGTACGTCAACGCCATCATCGACGCGGTGAAGTGGCTGGGCTTTGACTGGCAATCGAACTTCAACGGCCAGGCGCAAGACCACCTCTACTACGCCAGCAACTACTTCGACTTCATGTACCGCGCTGCCGAGTACCTGATCGAAGCCGGCCACGCCTATGTGGACGAGCAGACGCCCGAAGAGATGCGCGCCAACCGGGGCGACTTTGCCACCCCTGGCAAGGACAGCCCTTTCCGCAGCCGCACCCCGGCCGAGAACCTGGCGCGCTTTCGTGCCATGCGCGACGGCCAACTGGCCGACGGCGCGGCCGTGCTGCGCGCCAAGATCGACATGGCCTCGCCCAACATCAACCTGCGCGACCCGGCCATCTACCGCATCCGCCGCGCCACCCACCACAACACGGGCGACACCTGGTGCATCTACCCGATGTACACCTTCGCGCACCCCATCGAGGACGCGCTGGAGCAGATCACCCACTCCATCTGCACGCTCGAATTTGAAGACCAGCGCCCCTTCTACGACTGGTTGCTGGCGCGTCTGGCCGAAGGCGGCCTTTTGCAGGCCCCGGCGCCGCACCAGTACGAGTTCGCCCGCCTGAACCTCACCTACGTCATCACCAGCAAACGCAAGCTCAAGCAGCTGGTGGACGAGGGCACGGTGGCCGGCTGGGACGACCCGCGCATGCCCACCATCGTGGGTCTGCGTCGCCGTGGCTACACGCCTGAGGCGCTGCAACTGTTTGCCGAGCGCATCGGCGTGACCAAGTCCGACAGCTGGATCGACTACAGCACGCTCGACATTGCCCTGCGTGATGATCTGGAAAGCAAGGCCCACCGTGGCATGGTCGTGCTCGACCCGGTCAAGCTGACGCTGAGCAATTGGGACGAGGTGATGGGTGCCGGCCACCTGGAGCCCTGCTCGCTGCCAGCGCTGCCCCACCCGCCGGAAGGCCAGGAAGCGCCTACGCGTCACTTCACGATCGGCAAGGAAGTCTGGATCGAGCGTGAGGACTTTGAAGAGGTGCCGCCCAAGGGCTACAAGCGCCTGTTCCCGGGCAACAAGGTGCGTCTGAAGGGCGGTTACGTCATCGAGTGCACCGGCTGCACCAAGGATGCCGAGGGCCGTGTCACAGAGGTGCTGGCCAACCTGGTGCCCGACACCAAGAGCGGCACGCCCGGTGCCGACTCGGTCAAGGTCAAGGCCGCGATCACCTGGGTGGGCGTGGCCGACGGCGTCGCTGCCGAAGTGCGCATCTACGACCGCCTGTTCACCGATCCGCAGCCCGACGCGGGCGGCAAGGACTTCCTGGCCGCGTTGAACCCCGACAGCAAGAAGGTGGTCACGGCCTACGTCGAGCCTTCACTGGCCGCAGCGCAGCCCGATCAGAAGTTCCAGTTCGAGCGCCACGGCTACTTCGTCGCCGATCGGCTGGACCACCAGCCCGGCCAGCCCGTGTTCAACAAGATCACTGGCTTGAAGGACGGCAACTGGGCCAAGTGATCTTCGGTTGACACCACACCAGGGGCTTCGGCCCCTTTTTGCATCATGAACAAGACAGGCAAAGTGATCCGCTGGGAGGCGGACCGTGGCTTCGGTTTCATCGCAGGCGCGGCAGGGACGCAGGACGTGTTCTTCCATGTGAAAGATGTACAGCGGGGCTGGACGCCCCAGGTGGGGCAACTCGTGACTTACGAGCTGGTCCATGTGGGCGGCAAGGGGCCGCGTGCGGTGGCCGTGCAAGGAGCGGCGTCGCGTTCTGCAGGGCGGGTTCCCACGTCACATCCCGCGCCCACGCGTAGTCGTGCTCGCGTTGAACCCCGCGCGTCGGCACCGAGGGATCCCTGGCTGAGGCCGATCTTGCTGGTTGCGCTGCTGTGGGCTGCGGTGCTGGGCTGGGCCAGCGCCACGCATCGCCTGCCAGCCTGGGTCGTTCCGGCTTGGTTGGGCCTCAATCTTTGGACGTTTGTCGTCTACTGGCGTGACAAGTGGGCGGCGCAGCGCGGCCAATGGCGCACGCCGGAGAGCAGTCTGCATGTGTGGAGCCTGTTGGGTGGCTGGCCCGGGGCGCGGATCGCCCAACAGACGCTGCGCCACAAATCACGCAAAGAGGCTTTCCAGACCATCTACTGGGTCACGGTGCTGGCCCATGTGGCGGGCGTGAGTGGTCTGCTGTTCGGTCAGGCACGCGGCTGGCCGCTCTGATCACGCACCCTGCGCCGGATCGACGGGCAGCGGCCGGCCCTGCGCCGTCTCCTGCGCCCTGAGATCGGCCAGGCGAGCGCGGTCGGCATCGGTGGCGCCCGGGCCGGCAACGACCGCCACATCCCTTGGACGCAGCGGGTGGTCGCTGACGGCAGATCGGGCGGTCAGTGGCGCGATCGGTACGCCGGTGGCCCGCTCCACCAGACGAATGGGTGGACCTTCGGGCGCTGCCGCGTGTTGGTCGCCCCATTGGGCCAGCGCCACGATGACCGGATGCAGATCCCGGCCCTTGTCCGTGAGGCGGTAGGCCAGCGCCTTCCCGCTCTGGCTGGTGGACGTCACCTGCAGGATCCCGCCGTCCACCAGGTGACGCAGGCGCTGGCTCAGCACATTGGGCGCGATGCCCAGGCGTGCCTCGAACTCGCCAAAACGCTGACAGCCCAGGAAGGCTTCGCGCACGATCAGCAAAGTCCACCATTCGCCGATCAGGTCGAGCGCGCGGGCAATCGAGCAGTTCATGTCGGCAAAGGAGGTGCGACGCATGCGCATAGTCTACTTGCTTGATGCAAGTTGTTGATGTTAGGCTGGCATCTACTTTCATCAAGCAAGTAAAAAAGGTGTTGCCATGTCCGAAGTCGCGTTGTTCATCCATTCCACGGCCACCGGGCCTTTCATGTGGCGTCCCTTGCTGGCGGACCTGCCCGAAGGCATCACGCCGCTGACGCCGGTGAACCGGGGCTACGCACCGCATGACCTGCTGCCGCGCGGCTCGGCGTTCTCCGTGCGGGATGAGGTGGCCCACTTGATGGCCCAGATTCCGCCGGGCACCACCGGCATTCACCTGGGCGGACATTCGTATGGTGGCTTTGTGGCCTTGACACTGGTGCGGGAGATGGGTCTGCCGGTGCGTTCGCTGTGGCTGTATGAACCCGTGTTGTTCGGGGCCTTGCGAGCCGAACCGCAGCGGCTGAGCCCGGAGGTGGCCGCCCAGGTGGCGGACCTGTATGGCGAGAACTCGATGCTGGACGAGGAAGAGGGTGGCTCGGAGTCATGGATTGAACGGTTCATCGACTACTGGAACCATCCGGGCATGTGGGCCAGCATGCCTGAGAAGGCCCGGGCCATGACCCGGCCGGTGGGCTGGAAGATGTTCCGCGAGGTGTGCAGCGTGTCCACCGAGCCCCAGCCCTTCGCCTACTACCAGTTGGACCTGCCGGTGACCCTCGTGCACGGGGAGCGCACCACGCCGCCCGCACAGGCCATGGTGAGCCGCCTGGCCGAGGTCAACCCACAGGCTGTGGTCGACACCTTGCCGGGGCTGGGCCACATGGGGTTGCTCGGCGATCCGGCATCGGTGCGGGCCAGCCTGCAGCGCCATTGGGTACGGGTACGGGCCTGAGGCGGCGCTCGGGCATCTGGCAAGGTCATCCCAGGCGGAGGACGCGTCTGGGCGACAATGGGCCGCATGTCCACGCCGAAGTTTGCCTTGCTGCCTGAGCGTCTGCCCGCTCGCGCGCGCCTCAAGCGCGCCGTGCTGGTGATGGCGGGGGTGCTGTCTTTGTTGCTGGGCCTGCTGGGTGCCGTGCTGCCGGGACTCCCCACCACGCCGTTCGTCTTGCTCGCAGCCGCCTGTTTCGCCCAGGCCTCGCCCCGTCTGCATCGGTGGTTGGTGCAGCACCGCTGGCTGGGCCCGATGGTGCGCGACTGGGAGGCCCACCACAGCATGCCCTTGCGCATCAAGTGGCTGGCCTCCGGGATGATGGCCCTGATGGTGGGGGCCTCGGCCTGGCAATTGGCCGAACGGCCCATCGTGCAAGCCGCAGTGCTGATCGCCGGACTGGTGGGCTGCCTCGTCGTCTGGCGCGTCCCGACGCGGCGCTGAGCCCGGGCGAGTCGGTCACCGCGAGCGCATCCCCCATTTGGGTGGGTTCCGAGGGAAAAACCGACAGGGTGGGGTGCGATATGCGGTGACACTGGGGGTCAGAATTTCTCGGTCACAGCATGCCTCCTCTGTCGTTTTCGGAAGGTTTCGCGATTGCCGCCGGTCTGGTGCAGTTGTTTGTCGCAGTGGTGTTCCTGCGGTTTCGGCATGGACGACCGGAATGGGGCTTGGGCTGGTGGGCCGTCACCTTTGCGGCTGCCGGTGTGATGAACACCGGTGCGCCCGTTTTGTTGGCGGCCATGCATTCTCCGTTTGGTACCAGTTTGAACGTGCTCACCATGGTGTTGGGCATCTCGACCATGGGCGCGCTCGTGGCAGGCAGTCGCCTGTACACAGGCCATCCGCGTCCGGGGCCCTGGTGGTCGTTTGCGTTGACCTGGCTGGCTTATCTCTCCCTGATGATGACGCGCCAGCTCTGGCCTGGATATGAGAGCTTGATCGCCAACGGCGTGACGGGCCTGATCTTTGCCTATCTGGGCTGCCTGAGTCTGGGGGCGATGCGACGCGAGAGCGGCGCGGGACATGGCATTGCGGCCGCCATGCTGTGCCTGTACATCCCCATGGTGGCGGGTGCCTATGCCATGGGCTTGGATCAGGTTGAACTGCGCTATTGGTCCGCGGTGCCCTTTGCGCTGGCTGGGCTGGGGGTCATGTCGGCCATGATGGGCCGCATGCGCGCCCACTTGCGCGATCTCAATGAGTCGCTGGAGCAACGTGTGGCCGATCGCACGCATGAGTTGCGCGACATCATCTCTTCGCTGGAATCGTTCAACAGCATGGTGTCTCACGACCTGCGGGGGCCGCTTGGGGGCATGGCGGGGCTGTCAGGCGTGGCTTTGTCGGCGCTGGATGCTGGAGATACCGAACGCGCTCGCCGCCTCTTCCAGGCGGTGCAAGCGCAGTCGTCCAATCTGTCCAACCTGGTCGCCGACCTGATGGCACTGGCCCGTGTGTCGAACGTGGCCTTGCTCAAGCAGCCCGTGGCCTTGTCCGAGTTGGTCCAGGAGTCGGTGCAGCACCTCGAGCTCAGCCACGGTGAAGGGCATGCGCAACCGGTGCAGGTTGCGCCGCTGCCCGTGGTCGCGTGCGACAAGGCTTTGTTGCGTCAGGTGCTGGTCAACCTGTTGGGCAATGCACTGAAGTTTTCCCGCAAGGCCGCACGGCCGCAGGTGCGGGTGTGGGCCGAGGTCCGGGAGGGCGGCGTGCAGGTGGCGGTGCAGGACAACGGCGTGGGTTTCGATGCCACCCGTCAGCGCGACCTGTTCACCCCATTCAAGCGCCTTCATGAAGAGCGCGATTTTGAAGGCACGGGCCTGGGTCTGGCCTTGGTGCGGCGCATCGTGGAGCGCCACGGCGGCCGGGTCGGCGCCGAGAGCCAGACGGGGCAGGGTGCCACCTTCTGGTTCTGGCTGCCGGCCACCGAAACCCCCATCTGAGGACGCGGTGACCGCCCAGGGCGATCAGGCGCCGTCGGTCGGTGCGCTGGTCTTGCGTGGCGCACGCGTACGCGGGGCCGCTTTCTTGGCTGGCGCGCGTCGGGCTTTCTTGGCGGCCGGTGGGGTGCCAGGCTCGCCAGCTGTGGCGGCTGGCGGCGCGTCGGTCATCGCCGGGACGGGCGAGACCATGGTGGGCGCGGGTTCAGGGGTGGCCCGCACCGGCGCCTCACGCTCGGCAACGGCTCCCGCGGCGTCACCCTGATCCTCCCCGGATTTGCCACGACGGGTCGACGTGGTCCCACGACCTCCTCGGCTGCGGCGACGCGGCTCGCTCGCTTCCGCTGCCACGGGCGCTGCGACGGCCACCGTCTCGAACGGCTCGGTAGTGGCATTCGTCGCGGCTGCCGAGGCCGTGACGCGCGCTGCATCAAAGGCCTCTGCGGGCGGGGCCATGGGTTCACGGTGTGACGGGCGTGCGCCATCGCCCGCTTCGCCGCGGTCCCGATCCCGGTCGCGTCCACGACCGCGGCGACGGCCGCGCGGTTCGCCATCGCGTGCCGTGTGGCGCCCAGACTCGGGCTGTGCCTCGCGTGCAGGTGCCGCTGCGGATTCGGTGCGGGCCGCCCCATCGTCGTCCGACTCGGTGGACGCAGGGAGTTCGGCGTAGCCGTTCTCCGAGAGGTCCTCGGCCAGAGCTTCGGGGCTCAAGGATTCGGCCAGGGCGGTGAGACCGGTGCCGCGGAAGACGAAGGCACTCGACTTTTCGTCGCGGCCAAACTCCAACAGGCCGCGGGCCTTGGCCTCTTCCAGCAGGTTGCCGAAGGTGCGAAAGCCGTAGTAGTTCTCGTTGAAGCCGGGGTTGCGGCGCTTGATGGCTTCCTTGAGCACCGAAGCCCAGATCTTGCCGCCCTCGTCGCGGTCGGTGACCAGCGCTTCGTAGGTCTCCAGCGCCATTTCCACGGCCTTGCTGCGACGCACGTCCAGCTCGGCGCGGCGGCGTTGTTCTTCTTCAGGCGAGCGCTTGGCCGTCGGCTGGTTGTTGCGCGTGTTGCGGCGCGCGTCCACACGGGCACTTTCGCGCACCAAGTCGTCGTAGAAGATGAATTCGTCGCAGTTGGCTGTCAACAGGTCCGACGTGGACTGCTTGACGCCCACCCCGATCACGTACTTGGCGTTCTCGCGCAGCTTGGAGACCAGCGGCGAGAAGTCCGAGTCGCCCGAGATGATCACGAAAGTGTTGACGTGCGACTTGGTGTAGCAGAGGTCGAGCGCGTCCACCACCAGGCGGATGTCGGCCGAGTTCTTGCCCGACTGGCGCACATGCGGGATCTCGATCAGCTCGAAGTTGGCCTCGTGCATGGCGGCCTTGAAGCTCTTGTAGCGATCCCAATCGCAATAGGCTTTCTTGACGACGATGCTGCCTTTGAGCAGCAGGCGCTCGAGGACACGCTTGATGTCGAACTTCTCGTAATTGGCATCGCGGACGCCGAGCGCGACGTTTTCGAAGTCGCAAAACAGCGCCATGCTGATGTGTTCAGGGGTGGAAGCCATGAAGGTCCTTGTGTGGGTGGATCAAGGAATGAGCCTCGGGCGTGTGGCCTCGGAAAGGCTCAAGCCTCATCGTCTTGATCGTCGTTGTTGTTGTCGGGCGCGGCGGTGGCCGGGCCCTTTTTCTTCTTCTGAAGGCGCGCGGCCTTCTTGCGCTGCCGCTCGACTTCCAGGGCCACCCCTTCGGCCCACCACACCTCGAACTCTTCGGGAGATTCGAGGGTGATGCGGCCCAGGATGGCGCTGCGGAAGTCGTTGAGCACGATCTCGGATGCCTTGGTCAGGTTGACGCGGCCGCCGCTCATGACGGCACCGCGCTTGCGCGCGATGAGTTCGAGCAACTCGTCGTCGTGCATGCCGGGAATGGCGCTGGCGTCGTCGAGCTTGTAGCGCGCAGCCAGCAGTTCAGGATAAGGCCCTTTGAGGCGGCTGAGCAACTCCAGCGCCACCTCTTCTTCGTCGTAGGCGTTGCGGCCCACGGCGCCGCTGGCGGCCAGGTGGTAGCCGCTGCGCTCCACCGTGATCTTGGGCCACAGCATGCCGGGCGTGTCGAACAGGTAGAAGTCGCTGGCCAGGTTGATGCGCTGCTCGATGCGCGTCACCCCGGCTTCGTCGCCGGTCTTGGCCGCTTTCTTGCCCACCAGCGTGTTCATCAAGGTGGACTTGCCCACGTTGGGGATGCCACAGATCAGCACGCGCAAGGGCTTGTCCATGCCGCCCCGGTTGGGGGCCAGTTCGCGGCAGGCCTTGATCAGGCGCTGGGCCGGTGCGGTGTCGCTGGCGTCCAGTGCGATCGCACGGGTATCGGGCTGGGCGTTGTACCAGGCCAGCCAGGCTTCGGTGCGCACCGGGTCGGCCAGGTCCTGCTTGTTGAGGACCTTGAGCTTGCGGCGCTTGCCGGTGAGCTCGGCCAGCATGGGGTTGGCGCTGGAGCCGGGCAGACGGGCGTCGAGCAACTCGATCACCACGTCAATGTCCTTCATGCGTTCGGTGATGGCTTTTTTGGTCACGTTCATGTGACCGGGGAACCATTGGATGGCCATCGGGCTGGGGCTTTCTTATTGTGAGGGTCAGGCGGCGAGTCGGTCCGGGGCGTGCAGCGCGGTCAGGTGCGTCTGCATCCAGTCCGTCATCTGTCGCGAATCGGTGACCGTGCGCAGGGCCTGGTAAGCGGTTTCGGCCTGAGGATAACGCCGCCGCAGGTAATTGAGCCATTGTTTCATGCGCCCGGTGCGTGCGCGCGGCTCGATGCGCGCTTGCACCAGGGTCCAGAACTGCCACAGCACCGGCTGCAGCGTGTCCCAGGTGGGGGCCGCCGACCCAGGCGTGAGCCCCTGGTCGGCCAGGATCGCCAGCGCCAGACCGGGGTCGGCCACGATGCCGCGCCCCAGCATCAGGTCGGTGCAGCCCGACACCTCGATGCAGCGGCGCGCGTCGGCCACCGTCCAGATCTCACCGTTGGCCACCACGGGGATGGCCACGCAAGCGCGCACGTCGGCGATGCGCTCCCAGTAGGCGGGCGGGCGGTAGCCATCGGCCTTGGTGCGGGCGTGCACGACCAGCTCGTCGGCGCCCCCCTCGGCGATGGCACGGGCGCAGTCTTCGGCCTGGGCATCGTCATGGAAGCCCAGGCGCATCTTGGCCGACACCGGCATGTTGGCGGGCACGGCACGGCGCACCTCCCGCACGATGCGATGCACGAGTTCGGGCTCCTGCAACAGCGCGGCGCCGCCGCCGTGGCGGTTGACCACCTTCGCTGGGCAACCGAAATTCAGATCGATGCCCGCCGGGCCCAGCGTAGCCAGGAAGGCCGCGTTGTCGGCCAGGCAGATCGGGTCGGAGCCCAGCAGCTGCGCACGCACCGGCACGCCGGCCGACGTGCGGCTGCCCTGGCGCAACTCGGGAATGACGCGCACATAGGCCCGCTCGGGCAGCACGGTATCGGTCACGCGGATGAACTCGGACACGCAGCGGCTGAGCCCGCCCACGCGGGTCAGGGCATCGCGCAACGTGAAATCAAGCAGGCCCTCCATGGGCGCGAGCAGCAGGGCCATTTACTTTGCGTAGCCCCAGGCCTTGAGCCGTGTGTAGGCGTGCTGCGAGGCGTCGCCGCTGCGCACCTGTTGCAGGTAGCGCGCATAGTGTTGGGCCGCCGATTCGCGCTGCCCCATGGCCTCCAGCGACGCACCCTTGAGAAAGAGCACGCCGCTGTCGCCCGGCAGCAGGCGGTCAAAGGTGTTGAGCGCCTGCAAGGCCGTCTGCGGGTTGCGCTGCTGCAGTGCCAGGGTGGCGAGCAGCTTGTGCGACTGGGCTTCTTGCGGGTAGATGTTGCGAGCGTTGTCGACATAGGACCGGGCATCGGCCGTCTTGCCCTGGGCCTGCAGGCACTGCGCCATGCGCAGGTTGGCCGCGTAGTCGCGCGGTGCCTGCTTCAGGGCCGTGCGGAACTGGCCGGAGGCCTCGTCGAGCTTGCGGGCCGACATGGCGCTTTCGCCCTTCTGGCAGGCCTGGATGGCAGGTTTGATCTGACGCAGCGGGGCCGTGTTGTCCATGAAGCGCTCGCGCCGGACGGACGCCCTGAGGCTGCTGGCGTAGGTGGTCTCGGCGGCCACACGGGCGCGGTCGCGCCGCTCGCTGCTCATCGGGTGCGACGAGAACATCGTGGCCAGCGTGGAGGGTGCTTCCTGCTCCTCTTGCACCAGCATCTGGTGCAGGCGCGTCATGCCCGTGGCCGGATAGCCGGCTTGCACCATGTAAGCCTGACCCAGCGCATCGGCTTCGTGTTCGTTGCTGCGGGAGTAATTGGCCAACAGCGCGCTGGCACCCACCTGGCTGCCCAGGCCGATCAAGGGTGCCCAGCCCGAGTTTTGCGCAGCGGCATTCACGCCGGCCAGCACGGTTTGCGCGATCATGGTCTGCCCCTGGCGTTGCGCCGAGTGGCGGGCGTTCACATGGCCCAGTTCATGCCCCAGCAGGGCGGCCAGCTGAGCCTCATCGTCCATGTCCACCATGATGCCGCGCGTCACGCCCATGGCGCCGCCTGGGAAGGTGTAGGCGTTCACGTAGTTGGCGTTGAGCACCCGGTAGGAGTAGGGCATGTTCGGGCGGTGGCTGAGGGCATCCAGACGCTGGCCGACTTCGCGCACATAGGCATTGACCGGCTCATGCTGGATGGCCCCCAGGTCTTGAGAGAACTGGTGCGGGGACTGCTGCTGGTCAATGGCTGCCTCCTGCGCCTCACTCATGCCCACCAGGATGCGTTCGCCGCTGACGGGCGAGACCGCGCAGCCTTGCAGCGAGGCGGTGGCCGCGCCAAACAGCCAGATGGCGTCGCGGCGGTTCAGTCGGTTGCGGGCCAGTCGCTCGGCCAGGGCATGGGGATGCAGGTCAGACATGGTCGCAATGCTCACAAAACAGGAGTTTGGGGTAGAAAACGGGGGCGGGGCGGCTAGGATGAGAGCGGTATCCCCGTTGGCGCCACTGCGCTGCATGAGAACGGACGGATCACGCTGATTTTGCTGAACCTTGACCTCACATGACTTCTGCCACGACCGCCACGCGCACCAGTGACATTTTGCTGGAACTCGACAGCGCCCGCAAAAGCGGCCCTTTGCAGCACATTGTCATCCCGCCGTGCCCTGAACTGTTGGCCCGATTGCAGCACGTGATGGCCGAGGCCGAGCCTGACCTCAACGAGGTGGCGCGCATCGCCTCCAGCGATGTGGCCATGTCGGCCACCCTGCTGCGCTGCGCCAACAGCCCGGCCTACGCCCAGGGGCAGCCCGTACAGACCATCGGCCAGGCCATGAACCTCCTGGGCCTGGACGAAACCGCCACCGTCATGACGCGCTTTCTGGCCCAGCGTGCCATCCGCGTCAATCATCCGGCTTTGCAGCGCTTCTGGGAGCGATCGGCCAAGCGGGCCGTGGCCCTGTCCTTCATGGCCCGCCTCCTGCCGGGCATGTCGGCCGATGTGGCACACACCTACGGCCTGTTCTGCCACGTGGGCCTGCCGGTGATGGTGCAAAGCATCAAGGGCTACCCTTCGACCATGGTTGAAGCCGCTGCACGCATTGACCGCTCCTACGTGGCCACTGAGAACGCCAATCACCGCACCGACCACGCTGTGGTGGGTGGGTTGGTGGCCCGCGTGTGGCGCCTCTCGCCCACTGTGGCGGCGGCCATTCGCCTGCACCACGACCTTGATGCCCTGGGTGAAGGCCGCATCGACCCGGATGTGCACACCCTCATTGCGGTGGGCTTGTTGGCCGAGTTCCTGATGCGGCGTCATGAGGGCCTGGACCAGGACGCTGACTGGCGAGCCCATGGCGAGGCGGCGATGGCCTGGCTACACCTGCCCATGGAGGAACTGTTGAGCTGGGAAGACGAATTGCGAGACAGTCTCGATATCATCTGAGTTCTGCGCGCACGCATTCTTTTCTTACCGAGATCTCACTTTCATGGCCGGAACCAGCTTGCTCCTCTTGATCGATGACATCACCCTGATGCTCGATGACGTGGCGGCCATGTCCAAACTGGCCGCCAAAAAGACCGCGGGGGTGCTGGGCGATGACCTGGCCCTCAATGCCCAGCAGGTCACCGGCATCCGTGCCGAGCGCGAACTGCCGGTGGTGTGGGCCGTGGCCAAGGGCTCGGTGCGCAACAAGGTCATCCTGGTGCCGGCTGCGCTGGCCATCAGCGCCTGGCTGCCTGTGGCCGTGACCCCGCTGCTGATGATCGGCGGCGCGTACCTGTGCTTCGAGGGCGTGGAAAAGCTCGCGCATCCCTTGCTGCATGGTCCCGAGGAAGACGCCGCCCACCACGAGGCGCTCAGCGCCGCGCTGAAGGACGAGTCGGTCGACCTGGTGGCCTTCGAGCGCGACAAGATCCAGGGCGCGGTGCGCACCGATTTCATTCTCTCGGCCGAGATCGTGGCCATCACGCTGGGCACCGTCACGGCGGCGCCGTTCACGCAACAGGTGCTGGTGCTCAGCGGCGTGGCCCTGCTGGTGACCGTGGGGGTGTATGGCCTGGTCGCCGCCATCGTGAAGATGGACGACGTGGGGCTGTACCTGCAACAGCGTGGCGGGGCCGTGAGGGCGGCCATCGGTCGCGGCTTGCTGGCCGCCGCGCCAGTGATGATGAAGACCCTGTCGGTGGTGGGCACCGCTGCCATGTTCCTGGTGGGCGGCGGCATCGTGCTACACGGCCTGCCGGGTGCCCACGAGGTGATTCACCACTGGGCCCAGGCCACGGGCACCGTGCCCGGTGTGGGCGGTGTGCTGGAGGCGATCACCCCCACTGTGCTCGACGGGGTGGGTGGCGTGATCGTGGGTGTCGTGACCCTGGCCCTGGTGACGCTGGGGCAGCGCCTGATGCGTGCCTTGCGGCGCGGCTGAGCCCAGCGTCGACACAGCTTCAACCGCCCGGCTAGGCGCTTGACCGAAGCGGCTCAGTCCGCCTGGGCAGCCAGGGCGTCGTGCAGCGCGATCATCTCCAGGGTCAGCTTGTGGCGGGCGTCCAGGTGGATCATGGGGCGCGCCTGCTGGTGTGATTCCTTGATCTTCACCGAACTGCTCAGATAGGGCTGCAGCACGGGCAGGCCCTCGTCGATCAACTCCTGCACGAGCTTTTGCGGCAGGGAGGCGCGCGGCTGAAACTGGTTGACCACGATGCCGGCCACCTTCAACTCGTCGTTGTGGTCGGCGCGGATTTCCTGCACGTTGTCGAGCAGTGTGTAGAGCGCACGGCGCGAGAAATCGTCGCAGTCAAACGGGATCAAACAGCCCTGGGCTGCGATCAGCGCCGAGCGCGTGTAGAAGTTCAGCGCCGGCGGTGTGTCGATGTAGATGCGGTCGTAGGTGTCGGCCAGCGCGGCCAGTGCGTCGCGCAGCTTGTAGATCTTGTAGCGTGACTCCAGCTTGCTGTGCAGCTCGTCCAGGCTGGGATGCGAGGGCATCAGGTCCAGCCCGTCCCACGGGGTGCCCACCACATAGGCGTCAGCGCCTTTGGGACGGGCGCTGAACTTGAGCGTCTGGTCGAAGAACTCGGCGGCGCTGATCTCGCCGTCTTCCTGAGGGCCGCCCAGCAGGTACTGTGTGGAGTTGCCCTGCGGGTCCAGGTCGATGACCAAGGTGCGCAGGCCCTGCGCGGCGCTGATGGCAGCCAGGTTGCAGGTGATGGTGGACTTGCCCACTCCACCCTTCTGGTTGAAGACGACGTAACGCATGACCCGAATCCCTTGTGACGCATTGACAGCGTCTATTGTGCATTGCAACAAGACCAGGGGCGACCGCCGGGCACCCCGGCCATCGCCATCCATGCCGTCAGCGGTTGCCTTCGGGCAGTTCGATCTTCACTTCCAGCACTTCCAGGTTGTCCTGGCGCTCCATCGATACCTTGATGTCATCCGGGTTGATGGACACGTACTTGGAAATCACCGCCACCAGCTCGCGTTGCAGGTCGGGCAGGTAGGTGGGGCTCGCGGAGCGGCCATTGCGCTCGTGTGCGAGGATCAGCTGAAGGCGTTCCTTGGCCACGGTGGCCGTCTGCTTCTTCTCGCCGAGGAAAAAGTTGAGGAATCCCATGGCGCTCACTTGCCTCCGAACAGTCGTTTGAAGAAACCGGGCTTCTCGGCCTCGACAAAGCGCAGTGGCTTGTCTTGGCCCAGGAAACGGTCGATCACGTCACTGTAGGCCTCGGCCACATCGGTGCCCTTCATGTAGATGGCGGGCACGCCCTGGTTCGAGGCGTTCAGCACCGATTCCGACTCGGGGATCACGCCGATGAGCTTGACTTTGAGAATGTCATGCACGTCGTCGAGCGACAGCATCTGGCCGCCTTCCACCCGGTTGGGGTTGTAGCGGGTGATCAGCAGGTGTTCCTTGATGGGCTCGGCACCTTCCTGCGCACGGCGGGTCTTGCTGTTGAGCATGCCCAGGATGCGGTCGGAGTCGCGCACGGACGAGACCTCGGGGTTGGTCACCACGATGGCCTCGTCGGCAAAGTGCATCGCCATCAGCGCGCCAGTTTCGATGCCGGCGGGCGAGTCGCACACGATGTACTCGAAGTCCATCTTCTCGAGGTCACGCAGGATCTTTTCGACGCCGTCTTCCGTCAGCGCTTCCTTGTCGCGCGTTTGCGAGGCGGCCAGGATGTACAGGTTCTCGCACTGCTTGTCCTTGATGAGCGCCTGGTTGAGGTTGGCTTCGCCCTGGATCACGTTGATCAGGTCGTACACCACACGGCGCTCGCAGCCCATGATGAGGTCGAGGTTGCGCAGGCCGACGTCGAAGTCGATGACGGCGGTCTTGTGCCCGCGCATTGCGAGGCCGGATGCAAAGCTGGCGCTGGTAGTTGTCTTGCCAACGCCTCCTTTGCCGGAGGTCACCACGATGATCTTGGCCATGTCTGGCGGTCCTTTCAAATGCGAGTAATCAGAGAGATATGGGGTCGAAAACCAGGCGGTCGCCATCCAGTCGAATCTGGGCGGGCTTGCCGGTCACGTCAGGCGGGAGCGGGGTGTCGGTGGTGCGGTAAGTGCCGGCAATCGACAGCAATTCCGGCTCCATGCAGATCGAAAAAATGCGGGCTTCGGTGTTGCCCTTCGCGCCGGCAATGGCCTTGCCACGCAGCGGTGCGTACACATGGATGGAGCCGTCGGCGATGACCTCGGCGCCATGGTTGACAGCGGCGAGCACGATCAGGTCGCCGCCCTTGGCGTAGACCTGCTGGCCCGAACGCAAGGGCTTGTCGATGAACATGGTGCTGGCCGCCATGGGCACATGCACCGGCACTTCCACCGGCACCTCACGGATGACCTCGCGTACCACTTCTTGTACCACCGTCTCGACGCGGGCGGCGTGTGCATGGCTTTCCGGGGCTTCGATCAGGCCGGCCTCCTGGGCCGAGCGGGTCTGGGCGACGGTGCCGCCGCGCACGGCGATGACCTTGAGCTTGAAGCGCGCCAGCAGCGCGATCAACTCGGGGAAGTTGACGTGCAGGTCGAGGCTGGCCAGATGGCTGAGGTCGATCACCACGGGTTCGCCGTTGAACAGGTCGGGGCTGCTGCCAAAACGCTCTTCCAGCGCCTGGCCCAGCGACGTCAGGTTGGCCGTGCGGAGCAGGAAGGCTTCCAGGGAGAGCGTGGCGCTCTTGAAATCAAACAGGGCGGAGGCGTTTCCGGGGGTGGCGGCAGACATGGACGGCAGGCGCGTGGAAAGACCGCAGTTTACGGCAGCACAGGGCACTTCCTGAGACTGATCCCCCCTGGACGGGCCATACTGGCAGCGATGGCTTGAAGGAGCACGCGAGGTGAACGGTTTTTCTTTGTCGCCGGCCCAGATGGGCCTGGCGGTGGCGCTGGGGTGCGGTCTGTTGATCGGACTGGAGCGTGAGCGTCGCAAAGGGGTGGGTCAGGACCGGGCTGCTGCCGGTTTGCGCACCTTCGCGGTGGTGGCGCTGCTGGGGGCGATTGCCCAGATCGTGTCGGTGTGGTTGTCGGCGGTGGCGCTGGGCAGTGTGGCGGTGATGGCGGCCTTGTCCTACTGGCGCTCGCGCGAGGACGACCCCGGCATCACCACCGAGATGTCGCTGATCGCCACGGCCTTGATCGGCATGATGGCGGTGTCCGAGCCGGTGCTCTCGGCCGCGTGCGCGGCCTTGCTGGCCGGGGTGCTGGCCGCCCGCGATCGCCTGCACCACTTTGCCCACACCTGGTTGAGTGAAAGCGAACTTTACGACGGGTTGTTGCTGGCCGCGTTGGCCCTGGTGCTGCTGCCCTTGATGCCCAGTGAACCGGTGAGCTGGCTGGGCGAGCTCTCGCCGCAGCGTGGCTTCATGCTGGTCATCGTCATCCTGGTGCTGCAGGCGGCCAGCCACGTGGCGCAGCGTCTCCTCGGGGCGCGCTCGGGTCTGGCCGTGTCGGGCTTTCTGGGTGGATTCGTCTCGAGCACGGCCACCATCGGTGCCATGGGCAGCCTGGCCCGTCAGCGCCATGTGCCCCTGCGCATGACCTTGTGTGCGGCCATCTTGTCCACGGCCGCCACGTGGATGCAGATCGTGTTGATGATCCTGGTGGTGGCGCCGTCGGCCTTGTCGGTGACGCTGCCCTTGATGGCGGTGGGGGTGGCGCTGCCCCTGGTGCTGGGAAGCTTGCTGTGGCAGCAGGGCGGCGCCGAGTCGGTGGCCGTGACCGACCCGAAAGATGTGCTGCGCCTGCGCGAGGCCGTGATGGTGGCCGTGCTGCTGGTGGGCGGGGCCATCGTGGTGAGTTACGCCCAGCAGCGCGGGGTGGGTGGCTTGTTGCTCGGGACGGCCTTGGCGGCCATCGCCGACGCGCAAGCCCCCATGGCCAGTCTGCTGGCCATGTATGGGGCGGGCACCTTGCCGGCAGGCCATCTGTTGATGGGGTTGATGGTGGCCTTGACGGTCAACAGCACCACCCGGGGGACCGTGGCCTGCGTGTCGGGCGGCTGGCGTTTCGGCGTGGTGGTGGCGGGCGCGCTGGGTCTCAACATGGCGATGGGGTGGGCGTGGGTGGCGTGGTTCATGCTCTGATCTGAGACTTCAAGCCTGCTCACACCATTAAAATATCCAGAACAATCTGGCAGGCGCGTGGGCGTGCGGCCCGATTCGCACATACACAGCACAGGGGCGGGGATGGCAGACAGACAAGACAGCGACCGGCGCGAAGCCTGGGACGGCCACACGCAGGTGGCCACGCAGTTCCTGGACGAGCAGCCGCCGTCTCAGGATCTGCGCGAGCTGGGCAAGCCGGTCTCGCCCACTTTGCGCGAGCTGTTTGTGGTGTGCGATCCGTCCGAGGCCCTGCGTCAGCATTTTGAGCTGGGGGTGTCACCCTTCGTGCTGCTGCACGATCTGGGCACCGGGGCTGGGCGCGCCTTTCTGCAGGGCTTGAGCGAGCGGTCAGGCTGGCGCCTGCAGACCTTGAGCATTCGGCGCCAGGGTTTTGGCACGGTGCTGGCTTCGCTGTCTTACCTCGACTGTCCATTGGCGACGGGGAAGCTGCGCGTTTACCTGTCGGAGGTGCAGGCCGAGCCGCGCGAGCAGGTGGCCTTGCGCCGTCTTCTGAACGCGTCGGCCACCGCCCATGTGCTCATGGGAGCCATGCAACCGCCGCCCGATGTGGCGGCCAATGTGGCGACTTGGCGTGACGAGCTGCTGTCGGCGCATCCCCATGGCCGACTGGCGGTGCTGGCGCTGCCGCAGGTGCGTGACCCGGACTGGATGATGAGCCTGTCGGCGCTGGCGCGCACGCCGCGCTGGCAGGTGGAGGTGGGGCCCGCCAGCCAAACGGTGGCGGCCAACTGGACCCTGATGGCCACCTACTGGAACCGGCTGGCGCAAGCGGCAGCGCCTGGGTCGGTACCGCAGATCGATCGCTTGACGCTGTCCTGGACGCCAGAGGTGCCACCAGCACCCCGGGTGCCGACCCCGATGCCCGTGGTGAACGGTGCGTCGGTCACGGCCGCGCCTCGGACCCTGTCGGGTGGGTTCCAACCCATGGCGCCCTTGAGCCTGGACGCTCACCTGGGCGTGCTGCTTTCGCAGACCGGGGCCTTGCGCGCCTGCCTCTTCGCCCTGGCCAACCAAGAGGTGTGGGCGCAGACCGACGGGGCGGACGGTGTGGCCATGGCCGAGCAGGGGCATGCCTTGCTGGTGGCTGTGGGGCGCATCGGGCACAGCCTCACGCTGGGTCGTTCGGTGCGCGAAGCCCATGTGTCACTGGGTGAGGCTCAGGTGCTGTTGCGGGCCACCCGCCTGCGCAGCGGGGGCGTGCTGATGCTCATCCTGCCGCGTGATGCGGACATCGCCCACGTGCGTGAGCGCCTTCAGCAGTACGAAGCCCTGGTGCTGCCGACACGCGCCATGACCTGAGCGAACGGCGGCCGTCGGTCTGTCGCGGTCCCCGCGGCGGGCTCAGCGCGCCTTCTTGCCGCCGCGTGGCGCCAACGGCTTGCCCGTGGGGCGTGCATCGCGGCCTGACACCTGCTGCTGACGCGGGGGCAGCCCGGTGTGCTGGGTCAGGATCTGACCGGGGCGTGGCGCCGTCTTGCCGGCCGACCGACCCGAGTTGGCGGGCAGGTTGCGCGGATCGCGCTCGGTGCTGTTCGCCTTGGCCTGGCTGCCTCGCCCCTGACCGGCCGCGCGTCCCACCGTCACCACCGAGGTCTTGGTGCCCGATTGGGTGGAGTTCTTGCGGCGTGCGCTTTCATAGCCGCCATCGGTGGCCGGCTGGTAGGTGGGGATCAGGTGGTTGGGGGTGTTGCCGATCAGGTCGCCACGTCCCATCTCCTTGAGCGCCTCACGCAGCAGCGGCCAGTTGTTGGGGTCGTGGTAGCGCAGGAAGGCCTTGTGCAGGCGGCGGCGCTTCTCGCCCTTGACGATGTCCACCTTCTCACCCTTGTTGGCCAGGCGGCTGATGCCCTTGAGCGGGTTCAGGCCCGAGTGGTACATCGCCGTGGCCGTGGCCATGGGGCTGGGGTAGAAGGTCTGCACCTGGTCGGCCTTGAAACCATTGCGCTTGAGCCAGACGGCCAGGTTCATCATGTCGTCATCGGTGGTCCCGGGGTGGGCCGCGATGAAGTAGGGGATGAGGTACTGCTTCTTGCCGGCTTCTTCGCTGAACTGCTCGAACATCTGCTTGAAGCGGTCATACGTGCCGATGCCCGGCTTCATCATCTTGGACAGCGGGCCGGATTCGGTGTGCTCGGGCGCGATCTTGAGGTAGCCACCCACGTGGTGGGTCACCAGCTCCTTGACGTACTCGGGCGCGCGCACGGCCAGGTCGTAGCGCAGGCCAGAGCCGATCAGGATCTTCTTGACCCCGGGGATGGCGCGGGCGCGGCGGTACATGCGCACCAGCGGGCCGTGGTCGGTGTGCAGGTTCGAGCAGATGCCGGGGTAGACGCATGAGGGCTTGCGGCAGGCCGCTTCGATGGCCTTGGAGGCGCAGCCCAGGCGGTACATGTTGGCCGTGGGGCCACCCAGGTCGGAGATGACGCCCGTGAAGCCCTTGACCTTGTCGCGGATGTCTTCAATTTCCTTGAGCACCGAGGCCTCGGAGCGGCTCTGGATGATGCGGCCCTCGTGCTCGGTGATGGAGCAGAAGGTGCAGCCGCCAAAGCAGCCGCGCATGATGTTCACGCTGAAGCGGATCATGTCCCAGGCCGGGATCACGGCGTCGCCGTACTTGGGGTGCGGCGCGCGGGCGTAGGGAAGGTCGAACACCAAGTCCATCTCGGCCATGGTGAGCGGGATGGGGGGCGGGTTGATCCAGACGTCTCGGGCGCCGGGGCCCTCGCCGTGGCGCTGCACCAGCGCGCGGGCGTTGCCTGGGTTGGTTTCGAGGTGCAGCACGCGGTTGGCGTGGGCGTAGAGCACCGGGTCGTCCTTGAGTTGCTCGTAAGCGGGCAGGCGGATTACGGTGCGCTCGCGCGGGGGCATGACGATCTTGCCGCTGCGCTCGGGCAGGGCGGCGAAGGTTTTGCTGCTCAGGGCCGGGTTGCGCACGAACTGGATGGGCTTGGCGCCCCCAGTCAGGTCGGCCTGTGCCGAGGATGGGGCCGTTTGGCCCGCTTTGGTCGCCCCCACCTGCGCCGGCACCTTCCCCGATCCCTGCAGCGGATCGAAGGCGCCTGCCTCTTCCATCGCGCAGGTTTCGCCCTTTTCGGCGGCCAACTGTCCGGTGGTCAGGTAGGGGTTGATGTGCTGGTCGATGCGACCGGGTTGGTCCACCTCGGTGGAGTCCAGCTCGAACCAGCCCTCGGCCGTCGGGTCATGACGGCGGCGCAAGAAGGCGGTGCCGCGCACATTGGTCAGGCTCTCGATCGGCTCGCGGGCGGCCAGGCGGTGGGCCACTTCGATGATGGCGCGCTCGGCATTGCCGTACAGCAGCAGGTCGGCCTTGGCGTCCATCAGGATCGAGCGGCGCACCTTGTCCGACCAGTAGTCGTAGTGCGCAATGCGGCGCAGCGAGGCCTCGATGCCGCCCATGATGATGGGCACGTCCTTGAAGGCTTCGCGGCAGCGCTGGGCGTACACCGCCGAGCAACGGTCAGGCCGTGCGCCTCCCTGGCCACCTGGCGTGTAGGCGTCGTCACTGCGGATTTTGCGATCGGCCGTGTAGCGGTTGATCATCGAATCCATGTTGCCGGCCGCCACGCCCCAGAACAGATTGGGCTTGCCCAGCACCTTGAAGGGCTCGGCGCTCAACCAGTCGGGCTGCGCGATGATGCCCACCCGAAAGCCTTGGTTCTCCAGCACGCGGCCGATCACGGCCATGCCGAAGCTGGGGTGGTCCACATAGGCGTCGCCGGTCACGATGACGATGTCGCAGCTGTCCCAGCCCAGGGCGTCCATCTCGGCACGGCTGGTGGGCAGGAACTTGGCCGGACCGAAGCGCTTGGCCCAGAACGGCTTGTAGCTGTCGATGGGCTTGGCGCTCGGCATGGCCGGGGCCGTGGTGACCTCGGGGAGGGGGCGGGACTCGGCGGTCAGATCGGACATGGGGCAGGGCGCGCGAAGGGCAGGGGGCGTGCAACTCGCTATTGTCGCTTGTCAGCCTCAGAAAGAGACCCCACTCCCAGAAAGGGCACTGCACCGTGTGGGTCTGGCTGATTCCCGCTGAACCAGCCAGGCTCGCTCATCAATAGCTGGTCAGCAATTGAGGCCAACCGTTGATGGTGGTGGCTGTCCCGGCAGAGACACCGGTCTTGCCGCCAGAGAGCGACGCGCTGAACGCCAGGCCAGTCGGCACGGTGTAGACCATGTCGTTCCCCGCTGGATTCCAAACGATCAACTCGGTGGTGCCGGTAGTGGCACGCAGCAGGGTGACGACCCAAGGTTGCCCGTCAGCGGCTGGGGTGCTCACAGCTTTGATCGTGGTGCCCGTCAGCCACTTTGCCATCGTCTCGAACGCGACGCCAGCAGCGGTCTTGGTGTAGTTGTTGCTGCCCTCGCCATCGAGTTCGCGACCCAGTGCCACCACCTTGCCTCGCAGATCCCAGCTGTAGTAGTAGCTGCGGTCGAGGCCGGCGAGGGAGCTCAACAGCAGGTGACGTGCCACGTAAGGGGCACCTTTGGCGTCGTCGGGTTGGCCGCCCGGGGTGGATGAGGCCAGGTAGCCCGACTCGGTGTTCCAGATGGGCTTGGCGGACAGGTTGTGACGCGCCAGGATGTGCTTCAGGTTGAGCACTCCATGCTCTTTGATGAAGAGCATTTCGGGCCCATTGGGCGCGCCGCTACCGCCGGTGCCCACCAAGTGCTGGTTGATGTATTCGTCGTAGGCATGAATGGCAATGACGTCGGCATACCTGCCGCCGCCCAGCCCCAGGAATTCGTCAACGAAATCCAGTTTGTAGGTGTAGAGCGTCGGCGAGAGTACAGTCAGGCTCTTGTTGTTGGTCTTGATGATGTTGTAGGCGTCGTAGCTCAGATCCACCAGGTACTTGGTGTAGTCCGTCGGGCGACGCACGTTGAACATGGCACACACATAGGGCTCATTCCAGATCTCCCAGTACTTGATGCGACCGTTGGCTTTCTTGACGACGGCAGAAACCATGTCTTTCCAGACCGTGCGGCTGACGGGCGGCGCGCTGCTGCCAGGGCCGTAGAGGCTGCAATTGGGGGATTGACCCGCGGCATCGGCAGAGGCCCACGTGGGGATGTTGCCCCCTAGGGTCATGATCAGGTCAGCGCCGTTTTGTTGCGCTCTGGCGATGCGGGCTTCAAACTTGGTCCAATTGGCTTTGCTCAGATCTGACGTCGGAAAGATGTCTCTCATTTGAATGCCTTCGCCATCCCACATGCGATCGGCACCGAGCGCATTGCCCAGGTCGGGCCAGCGCAGGTCTCGGTGAGTGTGAGTGCCAAAGAAGCTCCGGGTCACGCTGTGGCCCGTGCGGGTGATGGCATTGATGGCGGTCGACTCAGTGATGGAGGCACTGTCCAGCCAGATGTTGCCGGGTGTCTTCGGAAGGATGAATAGGCCTGCTGCCACATTCGAGGCTGTCAGTGGTGCATCAGCCGTGACGGTGACTGGTGTCCAGAAAATGCCGATGGTCTTGGAGGCGACCCCGTAGGCGGTGTAGGGTGGACCGCTCAGGCGCAATTGCACCACCACTTCTTGTGACTTTGATGCTCGAAGGTAGACCGTGGCTGAATACGTCTTGCCGCTCTTCATGGTGAAGGGTGCGGTCAGCTGAGGCGTAACGTTGGTGCTCTTGATGGACAGGCTGGCGGCGCCCGTGTAACGGGTGGACGTATCGAGCGCATAGGCGATCGTTGCGCCGCTGGCATCTTTCCAGCAGGAGTTGTCCTCCCAGCCTGTCACGAGCGCGCCAGATACGGTGGGGCCGGAGGCATTCCAGGCGCACAGGCCCGCTGGGATGCTGGTGGCACCGGAATCAAATGAGCTGGACAGGATCTGTTGTGCGTTGGCAGTCTGCATGCAGAACAAGGCTGCAGCGACACAGGTCCATTGGCCTGCCACCCGCTTGACGTGGATATTCATGAGGTACTCCCGTGTTTGTGGATTGAAAAGGCCTGCTCTGCGGCAGGCCGACCACATATTACGGGAGGTCGCAATAAGCGCCGTTTAACGTTACTTATTGTTTCGGCATCTCTCAACTGTCCTGGCGCTGCACGTCCTTGAGCAGGCGGGCCTTGGTCTTCTTGCCCTTGACCGGCACGCGGTTGAGCTGCGTCACCACCTGGTCGGCGATGTCGCGGCCCACGGCCACATAGGTGTGGAAGTCGGTGACATTGATCTTGCCGATCTGGCTGCCCACGAAGCCGCATTCGCCGGTCAGCGCGCCAAGCAGGTCGCCAGGACGCAGCTTTTCCTTGCGCCCACCCAGCAGCTGGATGGTGACCATGGGCGGCAGCAGGGGCTCATCGCTGGCCGGTGTCAGCTCATCCAGCTTGTGCCACTCCGACTCGCGCTTTTGCAGCAACTCGATGTTGCCCACGCGGCCCATCTCGCTCATGCTGGCCAGGTTCAGCGCCCAGCCTTCGGCGTCCCCCCGGCCGGTGCGGCCAATGCGGTGGATGTGCACCTCGGGGTCGGGTGTCACGTCCACGTTGATCACGGCCTCCAGGTTGGCGATGTCCAGGCCACGGGCCGCCACGTCGGTGGCCACCAGCACAGAAGCGCTTCGGTTGGCAAACTGGATCAGCACCTGGTCGCGGTCACGCTGCTCCAGGTCGCCGTGCAGGGCGATGGCTTCGATGCCATGGGCGGTCAGCACATCGACCAGGTCGCGACACTGCTGCTTGGTGTTGCAAAACGCGATGGTGCTGGCCGGACGGTAGTGCAGCAGCAGCTTCGTCACCGCGTCCAGGCGCGTTTCGCGGTCGACCTGGTACCAGCGCTGGCGGATCTTGCTGGCCTCGTGCGTGGCCGCCACCTTGACCTCCTTGGGCTGGCGCAGGAACTGGGCGCTCAGCTTGGCGATGGTGTCAGGGTAGGTGGCCGAGAACAGCATCGTCTGGCGGTCTTTGGGGCACTGGCGGGCCACGTAGACGATGCTGTCGTGAAAGCCCATGTCCAGCATGCGATCGGCCTCGTCGAGCACCAGGGTGTTCAGGCTGCGCAGGTCGAGCGTGCCGCGCTCGAGGTGGTCCATGATGCGGCCCGGTGTGCCGACCACGATGTGGGCGCCGTAGGCCAGGCTTTCGATCTGCGGGCGCATGGTGCTGCCGCCGCACAGGGTCAGCACCTTGATGTTGGCCTCGGAGCGCGCCAGGCGGCGGATTTCCTGGCAGACCTGGTCGGCCAGCTCACGCGTGGGGCACAGCACCATGGCCTGCACGGCGGGGTTGCGCACGTCCAGCTTGTGCAGCAGCGGGATGGCGAAGGCGGCGGTCTTGCCGCTGCCCGTCTTGGCCTGGGCGATCAGGTCGTGGCCAGCCAGGGTCAGGGGCAGGCTGCTGGCCTGGATGGGGGTCATGCTCAGGTAACCCAGGCTCTGCAGGGTGGCCTGCATGGCGGGGCTCAGCGGCAGGCTGCTGAAAGAGGGGGCGTCGGTCTCGGGTGTGCTCATGGGGCGGATTATCCCCAGATGGCGCATGTTGACGGACGTAAATTTTTTGCTTACGTGGGGCCTCGAGGGAAGGGTCGTCAAGGTGACTGCATTCGGATGTCTGAAAGGCTAAAAAATAGTGAGATCAGGTTGGGCAACCGAGTGAACTGGTCGCCCAACCTGAGATAACGCTGGAAGACTTAAGCAGCCTTGCGACGCGTGACGGCCAGACCGACCAGGCTCAGACCGATCAGTGCCAGCGTGGCAGGCTCGGAAACTGTGCCCACGGAATCCTTCGGCACAGAGGCGAAGCGCAGGGTGCCGCCTGCAACCAACACTTCACCAAAACCGTCTCCGAAGAAAGTCACGCTGCTGAAGAAGCCGGAGGAGTCGATGGCGCCAATGAAATTGGTGTAGTCGCCTGTTTCTGCGAATCCAGGGTTGTCCGTGTCCGACAAGGCATTCGCAGGAAGGGTGGCGGCGCCACCGTCGAAAGCGATCCACAGGCCCGACCCTGCCGCAGGCACGCCATATGTGGCTTGGACGTTGGCCGGACGATCGCCGCTCGTGCAGCAGGTAGCCCAGTCACCGATTTCAAAGCCAAAAGCGTTGACCGGTGAACTGAAGGTGAAAGTCAGACCAGAGTTGAAGCCAGGAATCGCTTCGCCAGATGTGCTGTACGGGTCAATGGTCCAGACTGCGCCAGACAACGATTTACCCGTGCCGGACCAACTGGTGTACCCAGACTGGTCAGCCCCTGTCGGAGTGTTGCTACCAGGGCGCGTCACAGTGACAGTGGCAGGATTGCCATTTTTGTCAATGTAGTTGTAAATCGACTGACCGGTAACGACCTGAGTTGTGCTCACTGTGGCGCCAGTGCCGGTGATGACGTTATCGAATGTAGAAATGTTGGGCAGCGACAGGTTGTAGATGACCGGGGCGGCCGTCGCCACCGAGGCGGTGAAGAGGCTGGAAGCGACCAGAGCGATGCTCAACAAGGTCTTTTTCATGAGAAATCCTTTAGGTAAGAATGAAGCGAGGTATCGATTCAGTTAGCTGAACTGGCACCCCGCTTTCATGCTTAAGCACTAAACATGCCCGCCCTGAGCTGTCTTTTAAGTCATTGATTTATAATGATTTCCTCTTATCATTGAGGGCGGGGTTTGTTTGCAAGACGGGGTTTGTAAAGTAACGCGACACCCCCATTTGGTGGTCTGGGTGATCGGGTTGGGCAGGCAATCCATGCATTCCCGGATGGCGCATGTTGATTTATGTAAAGTTGCCCCCAACTGCCTGGCTTGACCGAATATCAGACCTCAATCTTGCGCACAATGCGCTGGCAATCAACCGATCAATGGCCCTGAAGGGGCAAGGACCGATCTCGCAATGAAATTGATGAACATCTTGATGGCACTGGCCGTGACGATGGCTGGCGTGGGCATGGTTTCCGTTCCGATGGACGCGGAGGCCAAGCGACTGGGTGGTGGACGTGCGTCCGGCATGCAGCGCCAGATGCCGGCCAAGCAGCCCTCTGCCGCACCGGATGCGTCGCCCAACCAGATGAACAAGAGCGCCGCGCCGACCAATGCCGCCGCGCCCGCTGCCGCTCAGCCGGCCAAGCGCTCGTGGATGGGCCCGATCGCCGGTCTGGCCGCTGGCCTGGGCATTGCCGCCCTGATGAGTCACCTGGGCATGGGTGAGGCCTTTGGCAACTTCCTGATGATGGCGCTGCTGGCTGTGGCTGCCGTGGCCCTGATCACCTTCCTGATGCGCCGCTTCAAGGGTGGTGCCCAGCAGGCCCGTGGCCCGCAACTGGCCGGTGCCGGGGCGCCTTTTGGTCAGCAGTTCAACCAGTCCGACAACCGTGATGCCTTCGCGCCGCAGATGCAGCGCCAGGCCTTCGACGCCGCGCCCGCAGCCGTTGGTGCCGCAGGTGCCGCCGTCGGTGGCAACCTGAGCAACGTGCCCGCTGGTTTTGACGCCGAAGGCTTCCAGCGCATCGCCAAGATGATCTTCATCCGCCTGCAGGCTGCCAACGACGCCGGCAATGTGGACGATCTGCGCAAGTTCACCACGCCCGAGCTGTTCGCGTCCTTGCGTCTGGACCTGCAAGAGCGCGGCGCCGCGGCCAACCAGACCGACGTGATGCAACTGGACGCCGAACTGGTCGACACCGCCCAGGAAAACGGCCAGTGGGTCGCTTCGGTGCGCTTCCACGGCCTGATCCGCGAAGACGTCAACGCTGGTGCTGAACCGTTTGACGAGCTGTGGCACCTGGTCAAGCCGCTGGACAACAGCGGCGAGTGGGCCATTGCTGGCATCACGCCGCTCAACGGCTGATGTCCGCCGGGGTGGTCACGCCCATGCCCTGACCGCCCAAGCCCATGCAAAAAGCCCGCACGCAGCGGGCTTTTTTGTGTCTGACCGCGCCGGGATGTCAGCGCGGTCAGGCAGGCGTGGGACCGATCAGGCCTTCTTCGCCCAGACCTTGCACCAGCCCTTGCCGTTGACCAGCTTGCCGCCGACCATCGGGCAGGCGCCCCAGGCGTCCTTGCCTTGGTAGAACTGGCAGTTGGCGCAGTTGTTGCCGGCCTTGTAGGTCGGGTTGGCCTTGGCGTCCACCTTGGTGGCGTCGTGCTTGTAGTTCAGGGCGACCGCAGCCGGGTCCTTTTCATCGATCTTGGCGGCTTGGGCGCGTGCGCCGGTCACGGCGGTCAGGGCCGCTGCAGCCGGAACGAGGGTCATCATGAATTGGCGACGTGTGCTCATGTTTTCTCCAGTGGGGATGAAAGAAACGGGTTTGACCTTGGTTTGACTCTTATTCTGGTCGGTCATTTCGATTGTGACCGTATCAGAATGCGTCATCCGTTTTCAATTTGAGGTCAATGACCCTTGAAGGTGATGCATGACTGAACAAGATGCCTCGCTGGCAGACGCCAGCACCCCACGATACCGCAGCAGCGCCGCGGCACGCATGGTCAACATCCCGGTCGCCACCCTCCGGGTCTGGGAGAGACGATATCAGGTTGTGGGCCCTGCACAAGCTGCTTCTGGTCATAGACTTTACTCAAGTCAAGACGTGCGGCGCTTGGTCCTGATCAAACAATTGGTGAACAAGGGCCATGGCATCGGCATGCTGGCGCGCATGCAGACGCCGCAACTTCAGGACCTGCTCCACGAAGCCGAGCTGGCCGAAGGCCTGCTGCAGCGTTCCACGGCACCGCTGGCCGCCCGCCCGGCCCGCGTTCCCGAGGCCTTGAACCGTCTGCGCGTGCTGCTGGTGGGGCCGGATGCCGGCACTCGCTGGCGTACCACGCTGGAGGCCGTGCCAGAGCTGGATGTGGTCGGCAGCCTCGATGCCAGTCCCCAGTCCGAGTTGCGCGTGCAGCATCTGCAGGCCGACATGGTGGTGGCCGAACTGGGCGCACTGCACATGGAAACGGTCGACTGGCTGGTGCGCCTGACCAAACTGGTCAACGCGCGGCAGATGTGCGTCATCTACGGTTTTGCCAACAGCCAGGTGCTGGAAGCCTTGCGCGCGCGCGGCGTGATCTTGCGTCGCTCGCCGCTGGCCCCCGATGAGCTGAGTCAGGCTCTGGTGGACACCGTGCGCGGCTGGCAGAGCGTGTCCGAAGCCCTGCTCACCCTGCCGGACCCCGCGCCCCCGCCGCGCTTTGATGCTCCAGGTCTGGTCAGCCTAGCCCAGTCCATGCCGCGCGTGGCCTGCGAGTGCCCGCAGCACCTCTCCGAGTTGGTGACCATGCTGGGTCAGTTCGAAGCCTACAGTGCCGACTGCGAGAGCCGCCAACCCGCCGATGTCACCCTGCACGCCTACCTGTACCGGGTGGCCGGCCATGCGCGGGCCCTGATGGAAGAGGCGCTGGCGACCGTGGCCAAGGCCGAAGGGGTGGCCTTGCCGGTGCGCCGCCCGGCGCGCTGAGCGGTAAGGGCAACCCGCTGCCGTCGCGCGTCGTCCTCGTTGCCCTTTCAGGGGACCGAGGGCACCACCTCACCGGTGTCTTCCTCACCCAGGAAGCCGCCGCTCTGGTGCGCCCACAGGCGCGCGTACAGCCCGCCCTGGGCCAGCAGCTCGGCATGCGTGCCCTGCTCGACGATGCGGCCCTGGTCCAGCACGATCAGACGGTCCATCGCGGCAATGGTGGACAGGCGGTGGGCGATGGCCACCACGGTCTTGCCCTCCATCAGGCGGTACAGGCTGGCCTGGATCGCAGCCTCCACCTCGGAGTCGAGCGCGCTGGTGGCCTCGTCGAGCAGCAGGATGGGCGCATCTTTGAGCATCACGCGGGCAATGGCGATGCGTTGGCGCTGCCCGCCTGACAGCTTCACGCCGCGTTCCCCGACGTGCGCGTCGTAGCCCGTGCGTCCCTTGGGGTCGCTCAAGGCCTGGATGAAGTCGTGGGCCTCGGCACGGCGGGCGGCGTCGATCATCTCGGGGTCTCCGGCATCCGGGCGACCGTAGAGGATGTTGTCGCGCACCGAGCGGTGCAGCAGCGAGGTGTCCTGCGTGACCATGCCGATCTGCGCGCGCAGGCTGTCCTGCGTCACGCGGGCGATGTCCTGTCCATCGACGCGGATCTGGCCGCTCTCCACATCGTGAAAGCGCAGCAGCAGGTTGACGATGGTGGACTTGCCCGCGCCTGAGCGCCCGACCAGGCCGATCTTTTCTCCGGGGCGGATGTGCAGGTTCAGGTGTTCGATCACTGGGCGCTCGCCGCCGTAGCTGAAGCTCACGTCGTCGAAGCGGATCTCGCCGTGCGGCACCTGCAGCGGCGCGGCATCGGGCGCGTCCACCACCTTGTGCGGGCGCGACAGGGTGTTGATGCCGTCTTGCACCGTGCCGATGTGCTCGAACAGCGAGGCCACTTCCCACATCATCCAGTGCGAGATGCCGTTCAGGCGCAGCGCCATGGCGGTCGCAGCGGCCACGGCTCCGATACCGACTTGCCCTTGCGTCCACAGCCACAGGGCCACACCGGCGGTCGACAGGATCAGCAACATGCTCAGCGTGTGGTTGACCACCTCGAAGCCGCTGACCAGGCGCATCTGGCCGTGCACGGTCTTCATGAACTCCTGCATGGCCGAGCGGGCGTAGCCGGCCTCGCGGTGCGTGTGTGAAAACAGCTTGACCGTGGCGATGTTGGTGTACGCATCGGTGATGCGGCCGGTCATGAGTGAGCGGGCGTCGGCCTGCGACTTGGCCATGCGACTCAGGCGCGGCACGAAAAAGCGCACCGCGCTGCCGTACAGCACGATCCAGCCAAGGAAGGGCAGCAGCAGCCAGGCATTGAAGCTGCCGACCACGGCCGTCATGGTGACGAAGTAGATGGTCGTGAAGACCAGGATGTCGCCGACGATGAAACAGGTGTCGCGCACCGCCAGCGCCGTCTGCATGACCTTGGCCGCAATGCGGCCGGCGAACTCGTCCTGGTAGAAGTTCATGCTCTGACCCAGCATGAGGCGGTGGAAGTTCCAGCGCAGCCGCATGGGGAAGTTGCCCGCCAGGGCCTGGTGCTTGAGCATGGTCTGCACCCACACGGCCAGCGGGCTGAGCAGCAGCACGGTGGCCAGCAGCAGCAACTTCTCGCGTGAGGTGGTCCAGAGCTGGCTGGGCGCGACCGTGCTGAGCCAGTCCACGATGCTGCCGAGCATGCTGAACAGCAGCGCTTCGAACGCGCCGATGCAGGCGGTCAGCAGCGTCATACCTAGCAGGTAACGGCGCATGCCCTGCGTGCCGGCCCACAGGAAGGCTGCAAAGCCCTTGGGCGGCGCCTTGGGAGGCTCGGTCGGGTACGGGTCGACCAGATTTTCAAACCAGCTCAGCACAACAAGGTCTCCGCCAGGGATCAAACCCTCTAGGGTAGCGCGAGCGGGCTCACCTGCGCTGAGGCAGGGCCATCAAAGCGGTGTCAGCGGTGAGGCAGATCAGTAGCGCTCGGGCACGTACATGCTCGCCGGCACGGGTTGGCGGATGTAGTCTTCGCGGCGTTCACGTGGGGGCAATTGCACCGGTGAATGTTCGACCTCGTGGTAGTCGAACTGCGTGAGCAGGTGGTCGATGCAGTTCAGGCGCGAGCGCTTCTTGTCCACCGCCTGCACCACCCACCAGGGCGCCTCGGGGATGTGGGTGCGCTCGAGCATCACTTCCTTGGCGCGGGTGTAATCTTCCCAGCGGCGGCGGCTTTCCAGGTCCATGGGACTGAGCTTCCACTGCTTGAGCGGGTCGTGGATGCGGCCCAGGAAGCGGGCTTCCTGCTCGTCGTCGGACACCGAGAACCAGTACTTGATGATGCGGATGCCACTGCGCACCAGCATCTTCTCGAACTCGGGCACCGAGCGGAAAAACTCTTCCAGTTCGTCGTCGGAGCAAAAGCCCATGACGGCCTCGACCCCGGCGCGGTTGTACCAGCTGCGGTCGAACAAGACGATTTCGCCAGCAGCCGGCAGATGCGCCACATAGCGCTGGAAATACCACTGGGTCTTTTCGCGGTTGTTGGGGGCGGGCAGGGCGGCCACGCGGCACACGCGTGGGTTCAGGCGTTGGGTGATGCGCTTGATGGTGCCGCCCTTGCCGGCCGCATCGCGGCCTTCGAAGATGACGACGACCCGCTGGCCGGTCGCCACCACCCAATCCTGCAGCTTGACCAACTCGCCTTGCAGGCGGAACAGCTCGCGGAAGTACAGGCGACGCAGATCACGGGCCTCGGGGGACATGCCGATGGTGCCTTCCAGCAGGCGGTCATCGACTTCCATTTCCAGTTCTTCGTCGTAGCTGTCGATGGCGTCATCTTGCAGGCGCCGCAGCATGTCGGCATCGAGGACGGGTTTGGGGGTGGTGCTCATGCGAAAGATCAGAAGAGTGCAGCGGGACAGGGCGATTGCGCACCTTGCCACAAGCGTGTGTCAATCCAGTGATCATGCCAGGGGAATGCGCACCATGGCACGTCGCGCAGTCTGCGAACCTTCAACTCGGCGGTGAGTTGATGCACATCTGTGCACATAATTCAGGCTTGTCGCTTTTTCGGAAGACGCTGCGCGTCTGTTGAACCCCCATGTCTCAGATCGTTCGAATCATCAAGGCCACGGTGGCCTCGCTGGCACTGGCTTGCAGCACCATGATTGGCTTCACCTTGATGATGCCGTTTGCCCTGCTCAAGCTGGTGTTGCCTTTCAAGTCGGCGCGCCGTGTCTCTGATGCCGCGATCAACGCCATTGCCGAGAACTGGGTCGGGGTCAACCAGTGGTGGATGGACATGGTGGGCCACACCCGTTGGCACCTGTCGGGCCACGAGGGGCATCGTCGCCAAGGCTGGTATCTGGTCAGCAGCAACCACCAGAGCTGGGTGGACATCCTGGTGCTGCAGTACGTGTTCAACCGCCGCATCCCCCTGCTGAAATTTTTCATCAAGCAAGAGCTGATCTGGGTGCCGGTGATTGGCCTGTGCTGGTGGGCGCTCGACTTCCCGTTCATGAAGCGCAAGGGCGGCGGCAGCGCGCAAAAGGACCTGGAAACCGCGCGCAAGGCCTGTGAAAAGTTCCGCGTCATCCCGACCTCGGTGATCAGCTTCATGGAAGGCACGCGCTTCACCCAAGCCAAGCACGACCAGCAACGCTCGCCCTATCAGAACCTGCTCAAGCCCAAGAGCGGTGGCGTCGGCATGGCCCTGGAAACCATGGGCGAGATGTTCGACTGCATGCTCGACATCACCATCGTCTACCCGCACGGCGTTCCCACCTTCACCGACCTGCTGATGGGCCGGGTGGACGAGGTGGTGGTGAACGTCAAGGAAGTGAAGATCCCGCGTGAAATGCTGGTGGACGAGCGGGGCCAGGCGCCCAGCCGCGCCACCGTGCAGACCTGGATTCAGGGGCTGTGGGAAGCCAAGGACCGCGAGCTCAACGAGATCAAGGCCCGTTACAAGGCGAAGTGATCTCGCTGCGCGCCCCTCAAGGGGCAGAGGCGGGCGCCGAGGCGCTGGCTGCCGCGTTCAGCAAAGGCTGACGCAGGCGTTCGAACTCGGCGGGCGCCACGTATTGCAGCAACTCCTTGCCTTCGCTGTCCAGGGCCAGGTCCAGGCCCTTGTCGGGGTACAGGAAGTGTTCCAGATGGCCATTGCTGCGCACCCGCTCGGCCGGCTGGCCAAAGCGGGTCAGGATGATCTCTTCGTCCAGATTGGCCGCCGGGATGAAGCTCACGGCCGTGACCGGGGCTTTGAGCGCCTCGGCCAAGTCCGCACTCGACAGCGTGGCCTTGCGCGTGGTGCCGCCCATGTATTCGGTTTTGGCTGCGCGCTCACGCATGCCTTGGATCACCTCAGGCGGCAGGTGGGCCGTGATGATGGCCTTGCCGCTGATGAAGCCGGCCTGCATCGGGTCGACATAGGCCTCCAGATTGCCGGCTTCGTTGGGCGCGGCCACGATGGCGATCTGCACCTTGTCGCCCCAGCGTTGAAGAACGTCACCCAGCGTGCTGCCGCCTGGGGACGGAGCGCCCAGGGTCGGGCTCACGCTCAGGCCCAGCACCTGGCTGCCGCCACCGGGCAGGGCTGTGACCTGCCAGGGCAGCTCCTGCGTGGCAGTAGCGGGTGCAGGTTCGTCGCCGAACAGCGCCCGCCCGCCCACGATGAGGGCGCTGGCGCCCAGGGCCGCGACCACGAGGCCGCTCACGATCCAGATCTGTTTCATGTCTTGTAGCTGGGGTCCACCCGATCGAGTTTGCGGATCAGGGCGGGCCACACGAAGTTGCCGCCCTGACCGCCTGTCTGCACCTTGCTGGCGCGCGACACGCCCGCCATGATGCCAGGGTCGACCTCCGTGAGGGCTGCGCCGCCTGACTGCGCGGCCAACTGGATGCGGCAGGTGCTCTCGAACAGGTACATGTTCAGGAAGGCGTCGGCGATGGTACGCGAGGCCACCAGCAGCCCGTGGTTGCGCAGCATCAGGAAACGCTTGTCGCCCAGGTCGGCCTGCAGGCGGGGCTTCTCATCTTCGCGGAAGGCCACGCCCTCGTAGTCGTGGTACGCCAGCGAGCCCAACACAAAGGTGCTTTGCTGTGACAGGGGCAGGACGCCATCGCGCTGCGCCGAGACGGCCACGCCCGCCACCGTGTGCGTGTGCATCACGCAGCCCACGTCTTCACGCACCTCGTGCACGGCGCTGTGGATGTTGAAGCCGGCCGGGTTGACGGGGGAGGGCGAGTCACCGATCTTGTTGCATTGCCCATCGACCTTGACCAGGCTGGATGCTGTGATCTCGTCGAACATCAGGCCGTAGGGATTGATCAGGAAATGGTGCTCGGGCCCGGGGACGCGCGCCGAGATGTGGGTGAAGACCAGATCGCTCCAGCCATACAGGTCGACCAGCCGGTAGGCGGCGGCCAGGTCCACACGCAGTTGCCACTCCTCGGGGCTGACCTGATCTTTGAGGGAAGGGATGTTCATGGGCGGGGCCTCACACATCGATGGCGTCGGACGAGCCGGCCACCTTGCGCAACTCGTACTTCTGGATCTTGCCGGTCGAAGTCTTGGGCAGCTCGCCAAACACCACGGCCTTGGGTACCTTGAAGCCAGCCAGGTGGGCCTTGCAATGCGCCACGATCTCTTCGGCGGTGACCTGGGCGCCGGCCTTCAGTTCGATGAAGGCGCAAGGCGTCTCGCCCCACTTCGGATCAGGCTTGGCGACCACGGCGGCGGCCATCACGGCGGGGTGGCGGTAGAGCACATCTTCGACCTCGATGGACGAGATGTTCTCGCCGCCCGAGATGATGATGTCCTTGCTGCGGTCCTTGATCTTGACGTAGCCATCGGGGTACATCACGGCCAGATCGCCGGTGTGGAACCAGCCGCCGGCAAAGGCCTCTTGCGTGGCCTTGGGGTTCTTGAGGTAGCCCTTCATCGTGATGTTGCCGCGGAACATGATCTCACCCATGGTCTCGCCGTCAAAGGGCACGGGCTGCATGGTCAGTGCGTCCATCACGCTCACGTTGCGCTGCAGGTGGTAGTTCACGCCCTGGCGCGCGTTGAGGCGGGCGCGCTCGCCCACGTCCAGTGCGTCCCAGGCCTCGTGCTTGACGCACACCGCAGCGGGGCCGTAGATCTCGGTCAGGCCGTAGACGTGGGTGAGGTCAAAGCCCAGTTGCTCCATGCCTTCGATCATGGCGGCGGGCGGCGCGGCACCGGCCACCATGCTCTTGACCTGGTGGGTGATGCCCTGCTTGAGTTCGGCCGGGGCGGCGATCATGGCCGAGAGCACGATGGGCGCGCCGCAGTGGTGGGTGACCTTGTGGGCGCGGATGGCATCGAAGATGGCCTTGGGGTCGACGCGGCGCAGGCAGACGTTGACGCCGGCGCGGGCCGCCACCGTCCAGGGGAAGCACCAGCCATTGCAGTGGAACATGGGCAGCGTCCACAGGTAGACGGCGTGCTTGGGCATGTCCCACTCCAGGATGTTGGAGATGGCGTTGAGCGCCGCACCACGGTGGTGGTAGACCACACCCTTGGGGTTGCCGGTGGTGCCCGAGGTGTAGTTCAGGCTGATGGCATCCCACTCGTCGTCGGGCAGTTGCCAGGCGAACTGGGCGTCGCCGCTGGCCACGAAGTCGTCATAGGTCTGGCTGCCGATGCGCTGGACCGTGCCGGCGTACAGCGCGTCTTCGGTGTCGATGACCAGCACCGGGTGGGTGGACTGGCGCATCGCCAGAGCGCGGCTCATGACGGCCGCAAACTCCGGGTCGACGATGACGGCCTTGGCTTCGCCGTGGTCGAGCATGAAGGCCAGGGCCTCGGCATCCAGCCGGGTGTTGAGCGTGTTGAGCACCGCACCCGACATGGGGATGCCAAAGTGGGCTTCGACCATCGGGGGGGTGTTGGGCAGCATGACGGCGACCGTGTCGCCCTTACCGATGCCGTGCTGTTGCAAGGCGCTGGCCAGCTGGCGGCAGCGCGCATAGGTCTGCGACCAGGTCTGGCGCAGGGCGCCATGGATGATGGCCACGAGATCGGGGTAGACCAGGGCTGAGCGCTCCAAATACAGCAAGGGGGTCAGTGCTGCGAAATTGGCGTCGGTTTTGGGCAGATCTTGCGCGTAGATGTTCGGCATGGTTTTCTCCTTGTGGGAATCCAGCATCGTGCCGCAAGTGGCGGCAATCAGACTCGGGTCAATCCCCGTTGCCAGAGGTGGGCTGATCCAGGTCAGGATCGGGCTGCACCGTGATGCGGGCGCCGTGCAGGCTCACGACCTGCCCCCCCCGGATCTTGGCAGTTTTGCGCAACTCGTCGCGGCCATCGACCTGCACCATGCCTTCGGCCACCATGGTCTTGGCCCGCCCGCCGCTTTCGGCCAGGCCGCAGGCCTTGAGCAGGCGGTCCAGAGTGATGAATTCGCCGCGCAGGGGGAAGGTGATCTGTTGTAAGGGCATGGTCGGGGCGATTCAGGGTTGTTGGGGATGCGTGTGTGAGCACAAGAGCGGATTCACCGTGCACAATCGCGGGATTGTGGCTCGCGCTGTTTTCAGATACGGTGCGATCCGCGTGCCTGACCCTCTATTTTGTCCCTTGAGTGGACCGCCCCGCCATGAGCATGAAGAAAACCGACATCGAAAAAAGCAAAGCCATCAAGCTGCGCGAGACCCTGCAGAAGGCGCCGGTGCCGGCCCGTTTTGGGGTGGTGTCGACCGCTGTGCCCGATCGCCGCGAGCAACGTCGCCTCGATCATGCGGCCGGATTGGTGCCGTTTGCGTGCAAGCTCAAGGATGAGCTGGTGCAGCGCATGCGCGCCATGGCCGAGCAGGAGGGCGGTGACCTGAACGCCCTGACCGAGCGCCTGATTCGCGCTGGCCTCAGCGCCGAGGGCGTGCGCGCACCCGCAGCCAAGAAGACGGCTGCGGCCAAGCCAGCTGTCACGAAGCCCGCCGCCGTCAAGACGGCCGTGGCCAAGCAGGTGAAGGCCGTGAAGCCAGCTGCAGCGCCCAAGGCGCCGGCTAAAAAGGCCTCAGCCAAGACGACGGTGGCCACTCCGCCCGTCGCTGCCAAGAAAGCGGCTGCGAAGAAAGTTGCTGCCAAGAAGGCCAAGAAGGCCTGACCCACCGATCTGACACGCAGGTCTGACACACAGGCCTGGCCTCAGCGAATTTTTGCTCGAATCTGGAGACCCCATGACCCGACCCGCGATGCACCTTGTCGATCCCCAGACCGGGGAATCAGATCCCGCTGACATCCGTCGGGTCTTCGACGCGCAATTGGCCACCTCGTTGGCCTGGCGCGAGTCGACGGTTGCCGAACGCATTGCGCGCCTCAAGAAACTGCGCGATGCCATGCTGGCCCGCCGTGCCGATTTCTATACCGCGTTCGAAAAGGACTACCGCAAGTCCGCCATCGAGGTGGACGGCACCGAGTTCATGCCGGTGCTCGAAGAGATCCGCCACACCATCGGTTCGCTGAAAAAATGGGCCCAGCCCAAGCGGGTGCGCCCCACCATCGGCACGCTGTTCACCGAAAGCTGGATCGAGTACCAGCCGCGTGGCCGTTGCCTGGTCGTCGCGCCCTGGAACTTCCCGCTCAACCTGTGCTTTGGCCCCCTGGTCTCGGCCCTGGCCGCGGGCAACACCGTCATCCTCAAGCCCTCGGAGATGACCCCCTCGGTCAGCGCCGTGATGGCCGAGGTGATCGCTGACACCTTCCCCACCAGCGAGGTGGCGCTGTTCGAAGGCAGCTTGCCCACGTCCACCGCCTTGCTGGAACTGCCGTTTGACCACATCTTCTTCACCGGCTCGCCTGGCGTCGGCAAGGTGGTGATGACGGCCGCGGCCAAGCACCTCACCAGCGTCACGCTGGAGCTGGGGGGCAAGTCGCCGGTGATCGTGGACGAGACGGCCAACCTGCGCCAGGCCGCCGAGGTGATGCTGTGGGGCAAGCTGACCAACTGCGGTCAGATCTGTGTGGCCCCGGACCACGTGTACGTGCACGAAACCGTCAAGGAGCGCTTTGTGGCCGAGTGCCGCAAGGTGCTGGCCGATCGCTACGGCGCCACGCCGGAGGCGCAACGCGTCAACCGCGACCTGACCGGCGTGATCAACCAGCGCCACACCCAGCGCATTGCCAACCTGCTGCAAGACGCGCTGTCCAAGGGCGCCAAGGCCCTGACCGGCGGTGAGGTGGATGTGGCGGGCTGCTACATCGCCCCGACCCTGCTGGACCAGGTGCCGCCCGATGCGGCCATCATGAGGGAAGAGATTTTCGGGCCGGTGCTGCCGGTGTTGACCTTCCGCAATGTGGATGAGGTGGTGCGCCAGATCAACGACGGCCCCAAGCCGCTGGCGCTGTACGTGTTCAGCCAGGACAAGGTGCGCACGCGCCGCATCCTGGCCCAGACCAGCTCGGGCGGCGTGGCCATCAACCAGGTGGTGCTGCATTACGCGCAGGGCAACCTGCCGTTCGGCGGCGTCAACAACTCGGGCATTGGCAACGCCCACGGCGAGTACGGCTTCAAGACCTTCTCGCACGAGCGTGGGGTGCTCAAGGGCGGTTCGATCAACGCGGCCAAGATGCTGTTCTACCCCCCCTACACCGGCCTCAAGCGTCGCATGGTGTCTCAGTTCCTGGGGATGTTGAAGTACCGCCTGCCGTTCTGACCCACCCTTCGATGAAGGGTGATCACCGGGGCGCGTCACCCTGTGAATGGCCGATAATCCCAGCCGTTTGATTCCTGTACTGCCCGCCTGCTGGTTGCGACCTGCCTGGCGGGCTTTTTGCATGCCTCGCCCATCGTGGACATCTTCATTCAACAACTGATCAATGGCCTGGTGCTGGGCAGCATGTATGCGCTCGTGGCCCTGGGCTACACCATGGTGTACGGCATCGTGAACCTCATCAACTTCGCCCATGGCGAGGTGCTGATGGTGGGGGCGCTGGTGAGCTGGACGGTCGTGACCCTGCTGGGCGACACCGGCTGGCCGGGCTGGGTGCTGCTGACCTTGTCGCTGCTGGCGGCCATGGCCGTGTGCATGGCCTTGAACTACGCCATTGAGAAACTGGCCTACCGACCGCTGCGCAACGCGCCCCGGCTGGCGCCGCTGATCACGGCCATGGGCATGTCGCTGCTGCTCCAGACCCTGGCCATGATCCTGTGGAAGCCGGACTACAAGCCTTACCCCATCCTGCTCAACGACGAGCCCTATGAGTTCATGGGCGCCACCATCAACCTGGTGCAGATCCTGATCCTGGTGGTGACGGCGCTGACGATGGCGGGGCTGCTGGCGCTGATCCACGGCACCAAGCTGGGTCGCGCCATGCGCGCCACCGCCGAGAACCCGCGTGTGGCGCAGTTGATGGGCGTGCAACCGGACAAGGTGATTTCGGCCACCTTCATCATTGGCGCGGCGCTGGCGGCGCTGGCGGGTGTGATGTGGGCCGCGAACTATGGCTCGGTGCAGCACACCATGGGTTTCCTGCCGGGACTCAAGGCCTTCACCGCAGCCGTGTTCGGCGGTATCGGCAACCTGGGCGGCGCGATGGTGGGCGGCGTGCTGCTGGGCGTCATCGAGGCGATGGGCGCAGGCTACATCGGCGAGCTGACCGGCGACGTGCTGGGCAGCCACTACCAGGACATCTTTGCGTTCACGGTGCTGATCCTGGTGCTGACCTTGCGACCGCGCGGCCTGCTGGGCGAACGTGTGGCCGACCGGGCGTGAAGGGGCGAGTCATGTTGAAGAACCGTCTGCACGTCTTCCTGATCAGCGCCGTGGCCCTGGCCATCTTGCCCTTGGCTTTGCAAGGGGTGGGTGAGGCCTGGGTGCGCATCATCGACACCGCCTTGCTCTACATCCTGCTGGCGCTGGGCTTGAACATCGTGGTGGGCTTTGCCGGCCTGCTCGACCTGGGCTACATCGCGTTTTATGCGGTGGGGGCCTACCTGTTTGCCCTGCTGGCTTCGCCGCACCTGGTCGAGAACCTGCCCGCCGTGGCGGCCATGTTCCCCAATGGCCTTCACCTGCCCATCTGGGCCGCGATCCCGCTGGGGGCGGGCGTGGCGGCGATGATGGGGGTGCTGCTGGGCGCGCCCACCCTCAAGCTGCGCGGCGATTACCTGGCCATCGTCACCCTGGGCTTTGGCGAGATCATCCGCGTGTTCATGAACAACCTGGACGCGCCGGTCAACATCACCAACGGCCCCAAGGGCATCAGCAGCATCGAGTCGATCCACATCGGGCCGCTCGACCTGGGCGAATCGCTGCACATAGGTGGTTTCACGCTGTACTCGGTCACGCTGTACTACTACCTGTTCCTGGCGGTGGTGGTGTTCGCCGTCGTCATCAGCCTGCGCCTGCACGACTCGCGCCTGGGGCGCGCCTGGGTGGCGATCCGTGAAGACGAGATCGCGGCCAAGGCCATGGGCCTGAACACGCGCAACCTCAAGCTGCTGGCCTTTGGCCTGGGCGCTTCGTTCGGCGGCGTGGCCGGGGTGCTGTTCGCCAGCTTCCAGGGTTTCGTCTCGCCCGAATCGTTCAGCTTGCAGGAGTCGGTGCTGGTGGTGGCCATGGTGGTGCTGGGCGGTCTGGGCCACATCCCCGGCGTGATCCTGGGTGCTTTCTTGCTGGCGGCCCTGCCCGAGGTGCTGCGCCATGTGGCGGGCCCCTTGCAGGCCCTCACCGGCGGTCGCCTGGATGCGGCCATCTTGCGCCAGTTGCTGATCGCGCTGGCCATGATCGGCATCATGCTGGCGCGGCCGCGGGGCCTGTGGCCCTCACCGAACCCGGAAGACCGCCTGATCCCCGATGAGACCCAGGGAGGCCGCGCATGAGCACGCCACTGTTGACAGTCTCGGGCGTGTCCAAGCGCTTTGGCGGTTTGCAGGCCCTCAGCGAGGTCGAGCTCACCATCCAGCCCGGTCAGATCCACGGCCTGATCGGCCCGAACGGGGCGGGCAAGACCACCTTCTTCAATGTGATCACCGGCCTGGTGCCAGCAGACCGCGGCCGCTTCACGCTGGCGGGGCGGGCCTACCGACCCACCGAGGTGCACAAGGTGGCCCAGGCGGGCATCGCGCGCACCTTCCAGAACATCCGCCTGTTTGCAGACATGTCGGCGCTGGACAATGTGCGGGTGGGGCGCCATGTGCGCACGAAGGTGGGCTGGTGGCAGGCGCTGCTGCGTACACGCGCCTTCGTGCACGAAGAGGCCCTGATCACCCGCGATGCCCAGGCTTTGCTGGACTTTGTGGGCCTGTCAGGTAAGCACCATCAGACGGCGCGCACGCTCAGCTACGGCGACCAGCGTCGGCTGGAGATCGCACGGGCCCTGGCCACCGAACCCAAGCTGCTGGCGCTGGACGAGCCGGCGGCCGGCATGAATGCCACCGAGAAGGTGCAATTGCGTGAGCTGATCGAGCGTATCCGCGCCCAGGGGCGCGCGGTGCTCTTGATCGAACACGATGTGAAGCTGGTCATGGGGCTTTGCGACCAGGTGACCGTGCTGGACCAGGGGCAGCGCATCGCCCATGGCCTGCCCGCCGATGTGCAGCGCGATCCGGCCGTGATCGCGGCCTACCTGGGCCAGTCCCACCAGCCTGCTTGAGTGCCTTGCGATGACGCTGTCTGTTTCTGCTTCTGTTTCTTCGAGTGCCGGTGAGCCCCTGCTGGCCGTGCGCGATCTGCACGTGGCCTATGGCGGCATCCAGGCCGTCAAGCGCCTGGACATGGTGCTGCACGCAGGCGAGCTGGTCAGCCTGATCGGCGCCAATGGCGCAGGCAAGACCACCACGCTCAAGGCCATCTGTGGCCTGCTCAAGCCCCAGTCGGGCGAGGTGCGCTACCAGGGCCAGAGCCTGCTCGGTCAGGGCCCCTGGGATCTGGTCAGCCAGGGCCTGGTGATGGTGCCCGAGGGGCGCGGCATCTTTGCGCGCATGACGATCGACGAGAACCTGCGCATGGGCGCTTACCTGCGCAAGGACGGCGAGGTCGAGGCCGACATCGCGGCGGTGTACCAGCGCTTTCCCCGCCTCAAAGAGCGCCACAAGCAGCTCGCTGGCACGCTGTCGGGCGGCGAGCAGCAGATGCTGGCCATGGGCCGCGCGCTGTTGGCCCGCCCCAAGCTGCTGTTGCTCGACGAGCCCTCGATGGGCCTGTCGCCCATCATGGTGGACACCATTTTCGAGGTGGTGCGTGACGTGTCGCAGCAGGGCGTGACCGTGCTGCTGGTCGAGCAGAACGCCCATCGGGCGTTGGAGCTGGCCGACCGGGCCTACGTGCTCGACTCGGGTGAGTGCGTGTTGTCCGGCCCGGCGCGGGAGCTGCTGGGCAATCCGCAGGTGCAGGCGGCTTACCTCGGCGGCTGACGGGGCAACGGGGAGGCGCAGTGCGCTGCGTCTTGACCCGGTCTGGATGGCGGGGTAGGCTGCGACGCCATGCCTTCTGAGGCACCGAAAGGACCCGCCATGTCAGGCCATACCGTTCGCTTTCACCGTGTGCTGCGCGCACCGCCCGAGCGGGTCTACCGCGCCTTCCTGGATCCAAAGGCGATGGTCAAGTGGCTGCCGCCGCACGGCTTCACCGGCGAGGTTCATGAGCTGGACGCACGGGTGGGTGGACGTTTTCGGATGTCCTTCACCCACTTGGGCAGCGGTCAGACGCATTCCTTTGGTGGCGAGTACCTGGAGCTGTTGCCCCATACCCGCATCTGTCACACCGACGCGTTCGATGATGCCGGGCTGCCCGGGGCCATGCGGGTGACGGTGAACCTCACGCAAGTGTCGTGCGGCACCGAGTTGAGCATCGTGCAGGAGGGCATCCCCGAGGCGATCCCGCCCGAGTCCTGCTACCTCGGTTGGCAGGAGTCGCTGACCTTGCTCGCCCTGCTGGTCGAGGCCGAGATCCCGGTCTGATCCATGCGCGGCGCCCTGTCCGACATCCCGGCCCAGGGACGAAGCGACGCCGCAGCTCAGCCCAGCGCCGCCACGATCTTGTCGGCCAGTGTCTTCAGATGGGCCGGGTCGGCCATGTGCGTGGCGTGCGGCTTGCGCAGGTCGGCAATCGAGCCTGGGATCACGTGGATGTGGAAGTGCGGCACCGTCTGGCCGGCCCCTTCGCCGTTGAGCTGCATCAGCACCACGCCCTCGGCACCCAGCCCCTTCTTCTGCGCATGGCCGACCTTGCGCACGGTGGCCATGCAGGCCTGAGCCGCCGCGTCCGACAGCTCGAACAGGGTCGTCGCCGGCTCCTTGGGGATCACCAGTGCGTGGCCATCGGTCTGCGGCATGATGTCCATGAAGGCCAGCGTGTGGGCGTCTTCGTACAGCTTGATGCAGGGAATCTCGCCACGCAGGATCTTGGCGAAGATGTTGTTCGAGTCGTAGGACATGGAAACTCCTGAAGGGGCTGAAAAGGCTGGCGAACGCGGCAGCGCTCAGGCGCCGTGTTTGTCGGCTTCGCTGGTGAAGGCGTCGGCGTAGAAGAACTCGTCGGGCAGGCCCGCCAAGGCGACGAAGTCCTGGCGAGCCGATTGCACCATGATGGGGGCACCACAGGCGTACACCTCGTGGGCAGACAGATCGGGCAGGTCCGCCAGCACGGCCTGGTGGACGAAGCCGGTGCGGCCGGTCCACTCGTCCTCGGGCTTGGCGTCGGACAGCACGGGCACATAGGTGAGCCAGGGCAGCTCGGCGGCCTGCTGGGCCGCCCAGTCTTGCAGGTACAGGTCGGCCTTGCTGCGGCAGCCCCAGTACAGCGTGGTAGGGCGGGTGAGGCCGGCGTGGCGCATGTGCTCGATGATGGCTTTGAGCGGCGCAAAGCCGGTGCCCGAGCCCAGCAGCACGATGGGACGCTCGGAGTCCTCGCGCAGGAAGAAGGTGCCAAACGGCCCTTCCACGCGCAGGATGTCTTTCTCTTTCAGCGTGCCGAACACCTGGTCGGTGAACAGGCCGCCGGGCATGTGGCGGATGTGCAGCTCCACGCCCTCGGGGCCCGCTTCCTTGACGGCGTGCGGTGCGTTCGCCATCGAGTAGCTGCGGCGTTGGCCATCTTTCAGGATGAACTCGATGTACTGGCCGGCGCGGAAGCCGAAGCTGTTGTTGGCAGGCAGTTGCAGGCGCAGCACCATCACATCGGGCGCGACGCGGGTGAGGCGGGTCACGCGGGTGGGCATCTTGACGGGCGGGTGGTCACCCAGGGCGACCACCTGACGCGCCTCGATGACGAGGTCGCTCTCAGGCTTGGCGCAGCAGGTCAGCAGGTAGCCGGCTTCGGCTTCGGCGGCGCTCAAGGCCTTTTCCTGGTGGGGGCCGTGGCTGACCTGGCCGGACACCAGCTTGCACTTGCACGAGCCACAGGCGCCGTCCTTGCAGCCGTAGGGCAGGCCGATGCCGGCACTGATGGCGGCACCCAGCACTGTTTCGTTGGCTTCCATGGTGAAGTGACGGCCACTGGGCTGGATGGCAACGGAAAAACTCATGATGGACTCACACTCAAGACAACAGGGCGGCTGAGGCCGCATCGCGACAAACCGGGGCAACCGCCCCGAGGCCTCAGAATCTCAAGCTGGATTTTCGCTCAGACCTGCCATGTTCCAGCCTCAACCCACGCGTCCAGCCCGATTTCGTCAAACCCGTGTGCTCATCGTGGGCTGCGGGGATGTGGGCCAGCGTGCCGCTCAGATGCTACGGCCTCGTTGCCGGGTGCTGGCTTTGACCTCGCAACCCGAGCGGGTGGCCGCACTGCGGTCGCAAGGCTTGGTGCCGCTGGTGGGCAATCTGGATGACGCTCGCACGCTGGCGCGTCTGGCCGGCCTGGCCACGCGGGTGTTGCACCTGGCGCCGCCGCCATCGACGGGCAGTCAGGACCCGCGCACGGCCCGCCTGCTGCAGGCCTTGGGGCGACGTGGCGGTGTGAAGTCGCTGGTGTACGGCAGCACCTCCGGCGTCTATGGTGATGCGGGTGGCGCCTGGTTCGATGAAACGCGCACGGTGCAGCCCGCCACCGACCGGGGGCGCCGTCGGGTTGACGCCGAAGCGCGCCTGCGCTGGTGGGGACGACAGCAGTCGGCCCGTTGGGGCACGCGGGTGAGCCTGCTGCGCATTCCGGGCATCTACGCGCTCGACCGCGACGGCGGTGATCCGCGCGAGCGGGTGCGGCGCGGCAGTCCCTTGCTGCGGCCCGAAGACGACGTCTACACCAACCACATCCACGCCGACGACCTGGCACGCGCCTGCGTGGCCGCGCTGTGGCGCGGGCGGCCCGGGCGGGTCGTGCATGTGTGCGACGACACCGAGCTGCGCATGGGCGATTACTTCGACTGGGTGGCCGACCACTTTGGCCTGCCGCGCGCACCTCGCTTGTCGCGGGCCGAGGCGGCCCAGCAACTCAGCCCCATGCAGTTGTCGTTCATGGGCGAGTCACGCCGCCTGCACAACCAGCGTCTCAAAACCGAGCTGCGGGTGGCCTTGCGCTACCCGACGATCCGTGAAGGCCTGAGCGTGTGACGCTCAACTCGGGCGCGTTCAGGACGGCGCAGCGGTCTTGGGCTTGAACTTGCACCAGGTGGACACGCTGCATTCCCAGCAGCGCGGCTTGCGCGCCTGGCACACATAGCGTCCGTGCAGGATCAGCCAGTGGTGGGCGTGCTGCAGGTACTCGGCCGGGATGCGCTTGAGCAGCTTTTGCTCTACTTCCAGCGGCGTCTTGCCGGGGGCCAGACCCGTGCGGTTGCCCAGGCGAAAAATGTGCGTGTCCACCGCCATGGTGGGCTCGCCAAAGGCCACATTGAGCACCACGTTGGCGGTTTTGCGGCCCACACCCGGCAGGGCCTCCAGCGCCTCGCGCGTGCGGGGCACTTCGCCGCCGTGCTGCTCGATCAGGATGCGGCAGGTTTCCAGCAGGTGCTTGGCCTTGCTTTTGTACAGGCCGATGGTCTTGATGTACTCGCACAGGCCGTCCAGCCCCAGGTCGAGGATCTGTTGCGGAGTGTTGGCCACCGGGTAGAGCTTGCGCGTGGCCTTGTTGACGCCCACATCGGTGGCCTGGGCCGACAGCAGCACGGCGGTCAACAGCTCGAACGGAGTGCTGTACTCCAGCTCGGTTTCCGGGTGCGGGTTGGCGGCCTGGAGGGTGGCAAACATCTGCTCGATGTCGGCCTTCTTCATCGCTGTGGTCATGGCGACGTGGGGCTGTTCAGTCCTGACGTTGGCGCGAACTCGCCAACAGGCCCATGCCCAACAGACCTGTCAGGAACAGCGCAAAGGCCGACGGCTCAGGCACGGGCGACAGCACCAGACCGTCAAAGAACACGGTGCGGCTGTAGTAGGGCGTGTTGGCCAGGTTGCCGGGATCGGTGCTCAGCACGAAGTCCAGGGCCAGTCGACCGCTGAAGTCGATGGGCAACTGCTCCGGCAGATTCGGGCCACTCAGGAAATCCCCCGCACCACCTTGTCCGCTCAGCCACAGCAAGCGTACGTTGTGCAGTCGATAGCCTCCAGTCTCGAAGTACACCAGGTTGCGGGGCACTTGAGAGGGCACTTGATTGCTACCCACCGCTGGCGACAGGTCGGCTCCCATCTGCAGGGTGTCCAGGTAGGGGTAAGGCGCGGGGTTGTTGTTGCTCAGGGCGATGCCGCCGGTGGCATCCGAGAACGAAAAACCGCCCACGGTACCGACGATGTCCGACGTGGCGCGAAGGTACAACTCAGCATTGCCCCCCAGGCCCAAGGCGCCGGTATTGCCGGCGTAGGTGGCACCGGCCGTGTCGTAGGTGAAGCTGCCACTCACCGTGGCGTTGTCGCCCAGTAAGGCGGCGATCTGGGCATTGCTGCCTTCCGCGACGGTGCCCGTGCTGAAGCTGTAGCCGATGGATGCAGCATGGCTGCCCACGGTGGCCATGGTCAGTACGAGGCCGAGCGTAGTGGCCACTTGGCGCGTTTGACGGCGGTTCACTGAACGCTCCCCTTGGAGTAATGCAATGCCGCGCATCATACGGCTTTGGCCCCCTTGAGCCGCCCCCTCAAATCAGCACTATGCTGTCCGGCAGTTCATTGGTTCGGCGCACCTGGGTGGTGGCCGGGTGGTGCAGGCGCAGCAGTTCGTACACCCGGGTGATGGCCTGAATGAGGCCATCTCCCACGGATTGATCGCGCAGGGCCTCCAGCGCCTCACGCGTGCGCGGCACCTCCCCCCCATGCTGCTCGATCAGGATGCGGCGGGTTTCCAGCAGCGTGGCGAAAATATGGCCGATGTCGGCGGCCTTCATGAGGGTGCTCATGGGGGCAGGGGAAAGCAGGGAGGTCGGCGTCGAGGAATGCTCAGAGCACCACCACGGCGTTGGGCAGCTCGTCGGGATTGTGCACGCGCCCGTCGCTCGGGTAGTGCTGGTGCAGCAACAGGCCGATCTCTTCGATGGCCAGCGACAAGCCGGCCTCGAAGTCACCCTGATGCAGCGTGTCGGACAGGCGGTTGGCCAGCGTGGTCCAGAAGTCAGGAGCCGTGCGGGCGTGCAGGCCCCGGTCGGCCAGAATCTCGATGCGCCGATCGGCCAGCAGCAGGTAGATCAGCACGCCGTTGTTGTAGGCGGTGTCCCACACGCGTAACTGGCTGAACAGCTGCACGGCGCACCCACGCGCCTCCAGGCCGCGCCACAGGTCCGGGACTCCCAGGCCACCTTCCACGCACAGGCGCAACTCTCCCAGGTGACGGGCCTCGCTGCGGGCCACGGCTTCTTCCAGGCGCTGCAAGCCGGCTCGGGTCAGGCAACGGCGGCTGTCGGCGGCGTCCAGCCACAGGTGTCGCATCCATCGACTCAGTGTGTTCATCGCGGCCTCACCAGCGTCCTGAGGCGCCACCGCCTCCAAAATTGCCCCCGCCGCCGGAGGAAAAGCCGCCACCGCCACCCCCGCCAAAACCGCCCCCGCCGAAGCCACCCGGAGGGCCGCCCCAACCGCCGCGCCCTCCACGCCCACCGGTGCCGATGGAGAGGGCGAACAAGATGGCCAGCACCGCGCCGACCACGCCCAGGAAGATGCTGGCCGTGAGCCACCAGGCCAGGCCACCACCGACCAGGCCCGTGCCCAACGCCCCCGCCTTGCGGCCCAGGATGGCGCTCAGCACCCCGAACAACACCGGTACGCCCATCAGGCCGAACACCAGCAGGTGGTTGAGGTCAAACCCCTGCGTGCGCTCACCTTGGCCCGCTTCGGGCTCCGGCAGGCCTTCGCCGGCAATCAGCTTGTCGATCTGGTCGATGGCGGTGGACAGGCCATCGGCATAGGCCCCCGCCTGGAAAGCAGGTTTGAGTGTGCGCTCGATGATGCGGCTGGCCATCAGGTCAGGGATCGCACCTTCCAGCGTCTTGGCCACCTCGATGCGCATGCGGCGGTCCTGCAGAGCGACGATCACCAGCAGGCCATCGCCCACCTCACGCCGGCCGATCTTCCAGGTGTCACCCACCCGCTGCGCGTACGCGGCGATGTCTTCCGGCTGGGTGGTGGGCACCATGAGGATGACCACCTGGGAGCCGCGCTGGGTCTCCAGCGCCTGCAGCTTGTCGGTCAAAGCGCGTACCTGCTCTGGCGTCAGGGCGCCGGTCTGGTCAATCACACGGGCGCTCAAGGCCGGCACGGCCAGCACGCCACCGGGGCCGGTCGCCGTGTTGGCTTGGGCCCAGGCGGCGGGCATCCATCCCAGTGTCAGGCTGAAGGCCAGGCCAAGCAGCAGGCCCGCCAGCGTGACCAACGGGCGCTGGGGCAGCCAGCGCAGCAGGGTGAACATCACTTCTTGCCGAAATCGACCGTGGGCGGTGCGGAGATCTGGGCTTCGTTCTGCACCGTGAAGCTGGCCTTGGGCTTGTAGCTGAAGACCATGGCCGTCAGGTTGGTCGGGAAGCTGCGGGCCAGCACGTTGTACGACTGCACCGACTCGATGTAGCGGTTGCGCGCCACGGTGATGCGGTTTTCTGTGCCTTCGAGCTGAATGCGCAAGTCCTGGAAGCCCTGGTTGGCCTTCAGGTTGGGGTAGTTCTCTGTGACCACCAACAGGCGCGACAGGGCGCCCGACAGCTCGCCCTGGGCTTGCTGGAACTTGTTGAAGGCCTCAGGGTCGTTGATCAGTTCGGGCGTGGCCTGGATGCTGGTGGCCTTGGCGCGGGCTTCGATGACCTTGGTCAGGGTTTCCTGCTCGAAGTTGGCTTCACCCTTGACCGTGGCCACGATGTTGGGGATCAGGTCGGCGCGGCGCTGGTACTGGTTGAGCACCTCGGACCAAGAGGCCTTGGTGGCTTCGTCAAGGCGCTGGAAGTCGTTGTAGCCGCAACCGGTCAGGGGCATGACCAGCGCAAGGGCGAGGCTGACGCCAGCCAGGCGGCGGGACAGGGGCGAGGGGGCGAATCGGGACGCGGGCATCGCAAACCTTTCTGATCAGGAGGGGCCAGTGCAGCAAGCGTACACCGTGCCGGGCAACCTACAGAATAAATCAGGTCGATGACAGCGTCTTCAAGGACGTTCTCAGAACGCCGCGCTCAGTTCCATGCAGGACAGGACCTCGTGGCGCCGTGAGCGGGGGTAGCGGTCCCGCACGATCTTGACCGCACCCATCGGGGTGTCTGCCATCACTTTGAGGACACGTTTGACAGCCTGCTGGGAGGGGGTGATCACGACCAGGGTCGAGACTTCAAACAACTTCAGAGCCGGTTCAATGGCCAGGTTCATCAGGGCGCGCATGGCATCTCCAGTAGCTGAACAGCAGCGCTGTTGCTGTTCACGGCGACAGGATGCATTTTTCGCGCCAAGGATGACAGGGGGATGACCCCCATATCAGGGTTTGTCTCAGCTTTGTCCCCGGCGCGCACGGGCGCGGGCCAGGGCGGCCTCGATCATGCTGCGCTTGTGGTCGAGCTGCACCGGGTCGGTGAGCTTGGACGCTGCAGCCAGATCCTGCAGCTTGTGCTCGCCCTTGGCCAGCAGGCGGACGTCGTTGTCGGCTTTCGCGCGGGCGATGCGGGTGGCGCGGAAAGTGTGGCGGGCACGGGCCTCATCGGCCTGTTCAGACGACCAGGCGGCCCATCCCGTGGGCACCGGGTCGGGGTGCGCCGGCACCAAGGTGATGCAATCGACCGGACAGACGGGCAGGCACAGCTCGCATCCGGTGCATTGGGATTCGATGACGGTGTGCAGGTGCTTGTTCGTGCCGATGATGCAGTCGACCGGGCAGGCCTGAATGCACAGCGTGCAGCCGATGCACCAGTCTTCATCAATGACCGCCAGGGTGCGTGGCCCCTCGACGCCGTAAACCGGATCGAGCGGCTGCACGGGCAGTCCGGTGAGTGCCGCCAGACGGCGGACCCCTTCGGCCCCGCCCGGCGGGCACTGGTTGATGCCCGCTTCACCCCGGGCAATGGCTTGGGCGTAGCTGGCGCAATCAGGAAAGCCGCAGCGCGTGCATTGCGTCTGCGGCAGGAGGGCGTTGATCTGTTCGGCGTCCATGATGGCGCCGCAGTGTACAAGCCCGGGGTGGATCAGGCGGCGATGCCCTTGAGGGCCTTGCCTTGAGTCGCCACTTCAGCCTTGTTGTGAGCCAGGATGAAGGACCGGATCTCCGGGTAGGCAAACTCGCGCCAGCGACGGCCCGAGAAGATGCCGTAGTGACCGGCGCCGACCACATCGTAGTGCTTCTTGTTCTTGGCAGGGATGCCGCTGCACAGATCCTGGGCGGCGCGCGTCTGGCCCGAACCGGAGATGTCGTCGAGTTCGCCTTCGATGGTCAGCAAGGCGGTGCCGGTGATGTCCTGCGGGCGCACCAGCTCCTTCTTGCCGGCCGGGTTGCGCACTTCCCAAGTGCCCTTGACCAGCGCGAATTCCTGGAAAACGATCCGGATGGTGTCCAGGTAGTACTCGGCCGGCATGTCCAGCACGGCGTTGTACTCGTCGTAGAACTTGCGGTGGGCTTCGGCGTTGTCGTCGTCGCCTCGGATCAGGTCCAGGAAGTAGTCGTAGTGTGAAGTGGCGTGGCGGTCGGGGTTCATGGCCACAAAGCCGGTGTGCTGCAGGAAGCCCGGATAGACCTGACGGTTGGCGCCCGGGTAGTTCTGCGGTACCTTGTAGATCACGTTGTTCTCGAACCACGAGAACGACTTGTTGGTGGCCAGGTTGTTCACCGCGGTGGGCGAGCGGCTGGCGTCAATGGGGCCACCCATCATGGTCATGGTCAGCGGCGTGGTTTCGCCACGGCTGGCCATCAGCGAGACGGCCGCCAGCACCGGGACCGTGGGTTGGCACACCGAGATCACGTGCACATTCGGGCCCACCTTGCGGATGAAGTCCTGTACGTAATTGACGTAGTCGTCCAGATGGAAAGCGCCATCGGCCTGCGGCACCATGCGGGCGTCGATCCAGTCGGTGATGTACACCTTGTGGTCTTGCAGCAGGGTGCGGACGGTGTCACGCAGCAGCGTGGCGTGGTGGCCCGACAGCGGCGCCACAACCAGCACCGAAGGCTGATCGCGCATTTTGGTGAGCATGGCGGCGTCGTCGGTGAAGCGCTTGAAGCGCAGCAGGCGACAGAAGGGCTTGCTCTCGACGACCTTCTCCTGGATCACCACGTCCACACCGTCGATCGAGACATGGTTGATGTCGAATTCAGGCTTTTCGTACTCTTTGGTCAGGCGGCTGGCCAGATCGAACCCCGCCGAAAAGCGGTGCGCCGAGGGCATTTGCGCAAAGGGCGACAGCGGGTTGCTGTAGAGCTTGGACGCTGCGCTGGCGAATTCAGAGAAAGGGCTGAGCCAGGCGCGATTGGATTCGTAGAGTTGATAGAGCATGGCATGACCTTTTGTGTCTGTGGCGTCGAAAAGCATGCCTCTCAATTCGGGGCATGTTGCATTGCAGCATAAATGACTTTTGACAAGATTGCACGCGGAGTTTTGAGCAGTCATGCGTCACAAATGCACAGATTTCGCCTCGACTTGTCATGAAAAAGGGGCGCCAACCTCTCGGTTGCGCCCCCTCTGGCGGGTGTTATCCCTCAACCGATGGCGGCCGCACGCGTGTGGCTCACTGAGCTTGGCTGACGCAGGCGTGCGCGTTCCCGCAGACTGAACACCGTCATCGCGACTGCGGCGATGGCGCCAGGGACGGCGAAGGCCAGGAAGTTGGCTTGCAGCGGCAGCTCGGCGGCCATCAGTGCGCCACCCAGGATGGGCCCGACGATGGCGCCGTTGCGGCCGATGCCCGAGGCCCAGCCCAGCCCGGTGGAGCGGATGGACATGCTGTAGAACTGGGCGCCCAGGGCGTACAACAGGATCTGTGTGCCGATGGTGGTGGCGCCGGCGATGGCGATCAGCGTGTAGAGCACGCCGGTCGAGCTCTTGAAGCCCAGCAGGCACAGCGAGGCGGCGGCGATGGCGCAAAACACCATCAACACGCGCGGCATGTTGAACTTGTCACCCAGCCAGCCACCGCCCACGGCACCGAAGATAGCGCCGAAGTTGAGCACCAGCAGGAAGCTCAGGCTCGAACCCAGACCGTAGCCTGCCTTGTTCATCAGCTTGGGCAACCACGAGGCCAGGGCGTAGACCATCAGCAGGCAGCAGAAGAAGGCGACCCACAGCATCACGGTTTGCAGGGCGCGGCCTTCGCGGAACAGGTCGAGCACGTTGCCGCCCTTGGCCTTGCCGCCGGCAGCGGCTTCCAGTTGCTCACCGGCCTTGAGCTTGAAGCCAGGTTGCACGCGGGACAGCACGGCGGCGGCTTCTTCGGTACGGCCTTGCTTGACCATGAAGCCCACCGACTCGGGCAGGAACTTCATGATCACGGGCAGCAGCAGCAGGGGGATGCCGGCGACGTAGAACACCGACTGCCAGCCGTAGCTGGGCAGCATCACCATGCCCAGGCCGGCCGAGAGCATGCCGCCCACCGAGTAGCCGCTGAACATGATGGCCACCAGCGTGCTGCGGATCTTTTTGGGCGCGTACTCGCTCATGAGCGCGACCACGTTGGGCATGACCCCGCCAATGCCCAGGCCCGCGATGAAGCGGCAGATGCCGAACTCCGTGGGGTTGCGGGCAAAGCCGTTGAGCACGGTGAAGCCGCTGAACAGCACCACGCAGATGGTGATGGCCTTCTTGCGACCGATCTTGTCAGACAGGGGGCCGAAGATCAGCGCCCCGGCCATCATCCCGAACAGCGCGTAGCTGCCCAGCGCACCGGCCTCCAGAGGACTGAGGTTCCACTCCTTCATCAGCACGGGCAGGACCACCCCGTAGATGACGAGGTCGTAGCCGTCGAAGATGATGATGAGGGCACACCAGAACAGCACCATCCAGTGGAAGGGGTTGAACTTGGCCTCGTCGATGATTTTGTTGGCGTCTATTTTCTGCATGGCTTACCTCTGTAGATCAGGGTTAATACTTAGGAGATTCGGACACGAGGGTCAAAAAAGGGGGGCCGTGAAGCCCCCTGGGATGAAACGGAACTCAGCCGAGGTCGCCGCCCGCGACGGGCAAGGTGACACCGGTGATGTAGGAGGCCTCGTCAGAGGCCAGGAACAAGATGGCGCCGACCTGCTCGTCGATGGTCCCGTAGCGCTTCATCAGGCTGGACGACACCGTCTGGTCGACGATGCCCTGGTACCAGACCTTCTCTTGCGCAGACTGCTCGGCGGTGTTGCGCGGGATGCGGCGCGGCGGGGCTTCGGTGCCGCCAGGTGCCGTGGCATTGACGCGCACGCCACGCTCGGCGGTTTCCAATGCCAAGCAGGCGGTCAAGGCGTTGACGCCGCCCTTGGCCGCGCCATAAGGCACGCGGTTCACGCCGCGCGTGGCCACCGACGAGACGTTGACGATGGCCCCGCTGCCTTGCGCCAGCATGTAGGGCAGGGCGCTGTGGCAGCACCACAGGGTGGGGAACAGCGAGCGACGCACTTCGGCTTCGATCTCGTTCGTTTGGTAGTGCTCGAAGGGCTTGGCCCAGATGGTGCCGCCCACGTTGTTGACCAGGATGTCGAGGCGACCGAAGTGCTGGACGGCCTCGGCCATCACGCGCTGGCAGTCGGCGTGCTGTTCCAGATCGGCGGTCAGCGTGAGCACCCGATCACCGAACTCGGCCTTCAACTCGTGCACGAGTTCAGAGCGGTCCACGGCGACCACGCGGCCACCCTCGGCCAGCATGCGCTCGGCCACACGGCGGCCGATGCCTTGCGCGGTGCCGGTGACGACAGCCACTTTTTCGTTGAAACGTTGATTCATGTCAAACGGCCCAAAATGTGCAAAAAAAAGCCCGCAGGGACACGGGCGAGGGGGCGCGCTGGGGCTCAGGCGCTGGCGGCGAACTTCTCGTAGTAGAAGTTGGCCGGTTGCAGGCCGCGCTCACGGATGAACTGGCTGACGGCTTCGACCATCGGCGGCGGGCCGCACAGGTAGATGTCCACTTCGCCTTCGTTGAGGTGCTGGGGCTCGATGTGTTGCGTCACGTAGCCCCTGTGGGGATACGGGCTTTCCGGATTGGCCACGCACGCGGTGAACGTGAAGTTGGGGATCCGTTGGGCAAACGCTTCGAGCTTGTCCATGTCGACCAGATCGCTGTCGTGGGTCACGCCGTAGATCAGGTGCAGCGGGAAGGCGCTGCCTTGCTCGGCGATCTTTTCCAGCATCGCGGTGAACGGGGCCAGGCCTGTGCCACCGGCCAGCATCAACAGCGGACGCTTGATGTCGCGCAGGTAGAAGCTGCCCAGAGGGCCGGCCAGCGTCATGGCGTCACCCGTCTTGGCCAGGCCGGTCAGGAAGCTGCTCATCAGGCCGCCGGGCACATTGCGGATCAGGAAGGAGACCTTGCCATCGCGCGGCATCGAGCTGAACGAGTAGGCGCGGGTCTGGTCGCTGCCAGGTACCTTCAGGTTCACGTACTGGCCGGGCAGGAAGGCGAGCTTGTTCAGCGCTTCGCCTTCGATGGTCAGCGAGATGGTGCTGTCCGACAGCTTGCGCACATCGCTGATGGCCGCGTCAAAGCTGGCCTGCTGGGTGCGGCACACGGCTGATGACGCGGGGATGCGGACCACGCAGTCGCTGGTGGCGCGCATCTGGCAGGTCAGCACGTAGCCTTGGCTTGCTTCGTCTTCGCTCAGCGCATCTTCGATGTAGTCACCCATCGTGTAGGTGCCCGACTCGGCAAAGCACTTGCAGGTGCCGCAGGCGCCATCACGGCAGTCCAGGGGCACATTGATGCCTTGACGGAAGGCCGCGTCGGCCACGGTTTCGGTGGGGGTGGCGTCGATGAAGCGGGTGACCCCGTCTTCAAACTGAAGGGCAATGTGGTGGCTCATGGCTTGATCCTCCGCATCAGAGGTGGTAGACGTCGATGACGTGGTGGATGTAGTCGTTCTTGAGAACGATGTACTTGCGCTTGATCAGCGGCTGACCACTGCTCACGTCGATCGTGTAGTGCGAGGTGCCGAAGTAGCTGTCCGTGTGGTGGTAGCGGTAGCTCAGGGTGTTCCAGTTGAAACGCACCTTCACTTCGGAGCCCTCTTGCGACACGATCTCCACGTTGTGGATGTTGTGGCCGGTGCGGGGCTCCGGCGTGCTGGCCGACGAGCGTTCCGTCTTGATGCGGAACACGCGGTCTTCCAGACCACCCCGGTTGGGGTAGTAGATCAGCGAGATTTCGCGCTGCGGGTCGGAGACCAGCTGGCCGTCGTCATCCCACGAGGGCATCCAGAATTCGGCGTCGGGGTGGTAGCAGCTCAGCCACTCGTCCCACTGCTTGTCGTCCAGCAGGCGGGCTTCGCGGAACAGGAAGGCCTGCACTTGTTCGATGGTCATGCTCATAGGGGTCCTCACGCTTTCTTGGACTCAACTTCGAGGGCGCGCTGCATGGTTTCAAGCCAGTAGCGGTGCTGTTCGGTGTACAGACCTTCGTCTTCGGTCTTGATGCCGCTCAGCTTGGGGTGCAGGTCGATTTCCTGGGCGGCGGCGTCGGCGCCTTGCACCCAGTGCGTCGAGCCACGGCACATGTCGTTCCACTTCAGCGCGATGCCGTTGTAGCCTTGCTGACAGGCTCGGAACTCTTCCAGGTCGTCCGGGGTGGCCATGCCGGTGGCGTTGAAGAAGTCTTCGTACTGGCGGATGCGGCGGGCGCGGGCCTCGTCGGACTCACCCTTGGGGGCGATGCAGTAGATGGTGACTTCGGTCTTGTCCACCGAGATGGGACGCAGCACGCGGATCTGCGAGCCGAACTGGTCCATCAGGTACACATTGGGGTACAGGCACAGGTTGCGCGAGTGGTTGATCATCCAGTCGGCGCGGGCCTGGCCAAACTTCTCAACCAGCTCGTCGCGGATCTTGAAGGCCGGGCGGTCTTCGGGGTTGGCCCACTTCGTCCACAGCAGCATGTGGCCGTTCTCGAACGAGTAGAAGCCGCCACCTTGCTTGGCCCAGCTGCCAGCGTCCATCGCCTTGATGGTGTCGCCCGCTTCGGACTGCTTGCGGTGGTTGGTGGTGGCCGCGTAGTTCCAGTGCACGGAGCTGACGTGATAGCCGTCGGCGCCGTTCTCGGTTTGCAGCTTCCAGTTGCCGTCGAAGGTGTAGGTGGACGAACCACGCAGCACTTCCAGGCCGTCGGCAGACTGGTCCACGATCATGTCGATGATCTTGGTGGACTCGCCCAGGAACTCGGTCAGGGGCTGCACGTCAGGGTTCAGGCTGCCGAACAGGAAGCCACGGTAGCTTTCAAAGCGCGCGACCTTTTTGAGGTCGTGGCTGCCTTCCTTGTTGAACGACTCGGGGTAGCCGGCGTCGTTGCCATCCTTGACCTTCAGCAGCTTGCCGCTGTTGTTGAACGTCCAGCCGTGGAAGGTGCAGGTGAAGTTGGCCTTGTTGCCCTTTTTCAGGCGTGCCAGCGTGGCACCACGGTGCGAACACGCGTTGATGACCGCGTTGAGTTCGCCCGCCTTGTTGCGCGTGATCACGATGGGCTGACGACCGATGTACGTCGTCAGGTAGTCGTTGACATTGGGGATCTGGCTTTCGTGGGCCAGATAGATCCAGTTGCCCTCGAAGATGTGTTTCATCTCGAGGTCGAAGAGCTCCGCATCAGTGAAGGCGGCGCGGTTGAGTTGGTAGATCTGCTGGTCGTGGTCTTCGACGAGCATGTCTGCCAGGCGTTCCTTGACGCCTTCAAGAGATGCGGTGTGGCTCATGGTTTGTCTCAGCGTGTCAGGTGGACGAACGATCGGTTCAATCAGGCAGCGGCGCGGGGGCGGTCGAAGTCCGTGACCGGGGCTTCTGCCTTGGCGGGCTGCATGTCGAAGTTGAACTCGATCTCGTAGAAGGGCTTGTCGGTGCCCAGGGCGGTCATGGCGGCGGCGTCGCTGTTGGTCTTGACCGGGGGCACCAGGCCTTCACGGGTACCGAAGGCGAAGTCGTCCCACAGGTGCGGATCGCTTTCGATGTTGATCTGCGTGGTCAGCTTGCGTTGGCCTTCGGCGGTCACAAAGAAGTGGATGTGAGCCGGGCGGTGGCCATGGCGACCCAGTTGCTGCAGCAGGATGTCGGTCGAGCCGCCGGGGGGCACGCTGTAGCCGACGGGCATGATGCTGCGGAACTTGTAGCGGCCGTTTTCGTCGGTGAGGATGGTGCGACGCAGGTTGAACGCGCTTTGCGACTGGTCGAAGTAGGAGTAGTTGCCCAGGTGGTTGGCGTGCCAGACTTCGACCTTGGCGTGGGGGATCGGGTTGCCCTTGGCATCGCGCACCACGCCGCCCATGACCACGAGTTCGCCAGGCTGGGTGCCGTCGTCCAGACGGGCTTCGCCCTTGACTTCAGGGGCGCCGGCCACGTACAGCGGACCTTCAATGGTGCGGGGGGTGCCGCCAGTCAGGCCGGCCTTGGCTTCGGCCTCGTCCATGCGCAGGTCCAGGAAGTGCTCCAGGCCGATGCCGGGAACGATCAGACCCAGCTCGCCGCGCTTGCCGGCATCGCCCAGGTAGTTCAGGCCGATCCAGAACTCCTCAGACGAGATGTCCAGGTCTTCAATGGCCAGCATCAGGTCGGTGACCAGGCGGCGCACGATGGCCTTCACGCGGGGGTTGCCCGGACCGGTGACACCGGTCTCTTCAAAGCGGGTCATCAGGGCTTCAATGCTTTTCTTGTCCATGGTGTGTCTCCTCGGTGTGTTGCTGGAAATCGGTGTGGATGAGAGGGGGATCAGCGGTCGTCTTCGTGGATCGAAGAGGGGTGACGACACAGGGCCGTGACGTCGATGTCCATGTAGGGGAACAGGGGCAGGCTGGTCAGGAGCTGGTGCAGTTCATCGACGCTGTCCACGTCAAAGATGCTGACGTTGGCGTACTGGCCGGCGATGCGCCACAGGTGGCGCCACTTGCCGCTGCGTTGCAGCGTTTGCGCCAGTTCGCGCTCGGTTTTCTTGAGTGCATCGGCTTGGGCGACGGGCATGTCAACCGGCAAACGCACCACCATTTCGACTTTGAAGAGCATGGTTGCCTTTCGGGTCAGGGGAGCTTGGATACGGAAGGTCAGCGATCGCGCCGCAGGCGGGCGAGCTTTTCTTCATCGAGGTCGATCCCCAAGCCGGGGCGGCGGGGAATCTCCAGGGCAAAGTCGCGGTATTGCAGCGGCTCGCGCAGGATTTCTTCGGTCAGCAGCAGGGGGCCGAACAGCTCGGTGCCCCAGGCGAGGTCGTGGAAGGTGCTGAACAATTGGGCCGAGGCCATCGTGCCCACGGCGCCTTCGAGCATCGTGCCGCCGTACAGGGCGATGTTGGCGGCCTTGCCGATGGCGGCCACCTCGGCGGCACCACGCAGGCCCCCCGACTGGTTGATCTTGATGGCGAAGATGTCGGCGGCCTGGGCGCTGGCGACCACGAAGGCATCGCGAGGGCCATGCAGGGCCTCGTCGGCCATGATGGGGATGATGTTGGCCTGGGTCAGGCGCTGCAGGCCGGCTTTGTCATCGGCGGTGATGGGCTGCTCGACCATGTCGACGCCAGCATCGGCCAGCATGGCCATGCCTTCCAGGGCTTCGGTCACCGACCAGGCCTGGTTGGCGTCCACGCGCACGCTGGCCATGTCACCCAGGGCGCGCTTGATGGCCGCGACGTGGGCCACGTCGCCCTTCACAGAGCGCAGGCCGATTTTCAGCTTGAAGATGTTGTGGCGACGCAGCTCCAGCACGCGTTCGGCCTCGGCGATGTCCTTGGCGGTGTCACCGCTGGCCAGCGTCCAGGCGACGGGCAGGCTGTCGCGCACACGGCCACCGAACAGCTCGCTCAGCGGCAGGCCCAGACGCTTGGCCTGGTTGTCGTACAGGGCCGTCTCGATGGCGCACTTGGCAAAACGGTTGCCCTGGATGTGACCGTTGACCGAAGCCATCAGCATGGCCGGGAAGCTGGGGTCCTGACCCACCAGCATCGGGGCGATGTAGGTGTCGATGTTGACCTTGATGCTCTCCGGGCTTTCCTCGCCATAGGCCAGTCCGCCGATGGTGGTGCCTTCGCCCCAGCCGATCAGGCCATCGCTCGTCTCGACGCGCACCAGCACCAGGGTCTGGTGGTTCATGGTGGCCACCGACAGGCGATGGGGGCGGATGGTGGGCACGTCCACCAGAAGGGTTTCAACCGCCAGGATCTTGACTTGGGAGCTCATGTCAAAGGTGTGTCTTATTGATGAAGTAAGCGGATGGTAAGAACGCCCTTGCTTCATGTCCAAGACGGTTTTAGACTCACTCCATATCTAAAAGGTATGACATGGATCTGAGACACCTTCGCTACTTCGTGGCGGTTGCCGACGAGCAGAACTTCACCCGCGCCGCCGAGAAATTGCACATCTCCCAGCCACCGTTGAGCCGGCAGATTCAGGATCTGGAGGAGGAGTTGGGGCTGCCCTTGTTCGAGCGGGGCTCACGCCCTTTGAAGCTCACGGAAGGAGGGCGGTTTTTCTACGGCCATGCCACCCGCTTGCTGGAGCAGGCTGCACAGGCGATCCGCACTACCAAGCGCATTGCACAGATGCAGCGGCGCCTGGTGATCGGCTTTGTCCCGTCGACGATTTACGGGGCGCTGCCACGCCTGGTGCGCCTGTTTCGGGCGGCACAACCGCAGACCGAACTGGCGCTGGTGGAGATGTCAAGCGTGGAGCAGATCGAGGCGCTGAAGAACGGCCGGATCGATGTCGGGTTTGGGCGAGTGCGGCTGGATGACCCGTCCGTCAAGCGCGAAGTTTTGCGCGAGGAACCCCTGGTTGCGGCCATACCCATGGAGCATGAACTGGCCCTGGAACGGGGGGCATTAAGTTTGACCGAAATCGCCAAACATGACCATCTGGTTTACCCTAGGAATCCGCGCCCCAGTTATGCCGACCAGGTCTTGACGCTGTTTCGGGACATGGGTCTGGAGCCGCGCGCGGTGCACGAAGTGCAAGAGTTGCAGACCGCCCTGGGGCTGGTGGCCTCGGGCATGGGCTTGTGCCTGGTGCCGGCCAGTGCCAACCGGATGCGCCCCGATGAAGTGGTGTACCGGCCGGTGGCCGAAGCCAAGGCGGTGTCGCCGATCATCATGAGCACCCGCTTGCAGGACCAGTCCACCGACATCGTCCTCTTGCGTTCGCTGATCGATGAGATTTACCGGGAGTGGGCCGAGGAGCGTCAGCGCGCCGCCATGACGCGCCGCTTCCTGAATTGACCCCGCTCAGCAGATCTCAAGCCTGGGCTGCCGGTCGCCGCGGGCTCAGCATCAAATAGGCCAGCCCGCCAATCACCACGCCCCAGAAGGCGGCGCCCAGGCCCATGAAGCTCATGCCCGAGGCGGTCACCAGGAAGGTGATGATGGCGGCTTCGCGGTGTTCCGCATCGTTCACCGCGCCCATCACATTGGCCGTGATGGCCCCGATCAAGGCCAGGCCGGCGAGCACGGCCACAAACTCCTTGGGCAGCGAGGTGAACAACCAGATGATGGTGCCGCCAAAAGTGCCCCCGATCAGATAGAACACCCCGTTGGCGATGCCTGCCACATAGCGTTTGCTGGGGTCTTCGTGGGCATCCTTGCCCGTGCACAGCGCGGCCGTGATCGCGGCCAGCACGGTGGTGATGCCGCCGAACACCGAGGTGCCCAGCGAGGTCAGGCTGGTGGCGACGATGATCGGGCGGGCCGGGGTGGGGTAGCCGGCGCTGTGCAGGATGGCCATGCCCGGCAGAAACTGCCCAGTCAGGCTGACCATCACCAGCGGGATGGCCAGGCTCAGTGTGGAGGCCCAGGACCAGCTTGGCGTGATGAGGACGGGTGCGGTGACCTCGAACGGCATGCTCTGCCAGGGGATGTTGCCCAGCGCCGCGGTCAGCGCCACGCCCAGGGCCAGCACCAGCACCATGTGATAGCGCGGCCAGTAGCGTTTGAACACGAGGAAGCCGGCGATCATGCACAAGGTCAGCGCCGGCATCGATTCGACCGCCTTGAAACCGCGGGCGCCGAACTGAAACAGGATGCCAGCCATCATGCCGTAGGCCACGCCTTTGGGGATGTGGCGCATCAGGCGGTCGAACGAGCCAGAAAGCCCGATCACCAGGATGATGACGGCGGCTGTGATGTAGGCCCCCACGGCCTCGTTCAAGGACAGGCCTGGAAACAGCGTGATCAACAACGCCGAGCCGGGTGCCGACCACGCCGTGATCACGGGCACCTTGAGCCACCAGCTCAGCGCAATGCCGGAGACGGCCGCCCCGATGGAGATGGCCCACACCCAGGAGGCCATCATGTCCGGCCCGACCTGGGCTGCTTGCGCCGCCTGGAAAAAGATGATCAGCGGGCCGGCGTAGGAAATGGCCACGGCCAGGAAGCCGGCGGTGATGGAGGAGAGGGACCAGTCGCGTTGCAGCATGGGATGGGTGTCGTCAGTCTGGGGGAGCCGTCCTGGCCCCGTCTCCGGGGTGGTTCAGTGCGCTGTGAGCCACTGGTCCACGGTGTGGATGAACGCGGCCGGCTGCTCCAGCACGCTCAGGTGTGAGGCCTGAGGCAGGATGGCCAGTTGCGCACCGGGGATGTGGTGCGCGATCGCGCGGGCCATCGCCGGGGGCGTGCCCAGGTCCAGTTCGCCCGCGATCACCAGGGTCGGCACACCGATGGTGGACAGCCGGGCGGTGGTGTCCATGTCTCGGATCGCGTGGCAGCAGGCGATGTAGCCGTCCTGGCTGCAGGCGAGCACGCGCTGCTTCCAGTACGCCACCGTTTTGGGTTGGGCGGCACGGAAACCGTCGTGGAACCAACGCAGCATGGCCCCGTCCACGATGGACGCGAGTCCGCCCTGGGCGATGGTGGCGATGCGCTGGTCCCATCCGGCACGAGCCTCGTCCGGATAGAAGGACGTGGTGTTGGCCAGCACCAGGGCCTGGACCTTGGCTGGATGGCGCAAGGCCAGCTCCTGCCCGATCATGCCGCCCATCGACAGGCCGACCCAGGTGATGGCGCCCAGGTTCAGCTCGTCGATCAGGCGCGCGGCGTCGTCGGCCAAGTCGGCCATGGTGTAGGGGCCGGCCGGGGCCTCGCTGCGGCCATGGCCGCGCTGGTCGTAGCAGACCACGCGGTGTTCGGCCGACAGGTGCGAGACCAGCTCATCCCACATCGTCACATCACAGCCCAGCGCGTGGCTGAGCAGGAAGGTGCGATGCGGGGCCTGGCCGTTGCGCGGCTCCGTCACGGTGTAGAACAGGCGCGGGGCGCTGTTCGTCAGCTGTGCTGTGCTCATCGGTTCTCCGTGCTCACACGCGCTCGACGATCAACGCGATGCCCTGGCCAACGCCGATGCACATCGTGCACAGGGCGTAGCGGCCACCGGTGCGGTGCAGCTGGTTCACGGCGGTGGTGACCAGGCGGGCGCCGCTGGCACCCAGGGGGTGACCCAGGGCGATGGCGCCACCGTTGGGATTCACGCGCGGATCGTCGTCACGCAGGCCCAGCTGGCGCAGCACGGCCAGGCCTTGCGCCGCGAAGGCTTCGTTCAGCTCGATCACGTCCATGTCGGCCAGGCTCAGGCCGGTCTGGGCCAGCACCTTCAGCGTGGCCGGCGCGGGGCCGATGCCCATGATGCGGGGGGCGACACCAGCCGTGGCCATGCCGACCACACGGGCACGCGGGGTCAGGCCGTTTCGGGCGGCTTCGGCTTCACCGGCCAGGATCAAGGCGCAGGCGCCGTCGTTCACGCCCGAGGCGTTGCCGGCGGTGATGGTGCCGTCAGGGCGCACGATGGGGCGCAGCTTGGCCAGCACGTCCAGGGAGGTCTCGCGGGGGTGTTCGTCTTTGGACACCACGATGGCATCGCCCTTTTTCTGGGGGATGGTCACGGGGGTGATCTCGGCGTCGAAGAAACCCGCCTTTTGCGCGGCCACGGCCTTGAGCTGCGAAGCCAGGGCCATCTTGTCCTGGTCTTCACGGCTGATCTTGAAGTCGTCGGCGACGTTCTCGGCCGTCTCTGGCATCGAGTCCACGCCGTACTGGGTTTTCATCAGCTTGTTGACGAAGCGCCAGCCGATGGTGGTGTCGTACACGGCGTTGTCACGGGCAAAGGCGCTGGTGGCCTTGGGCATGACGAAGGGGGCGCGGCTCATGCTTTCGACGCCGCCCGCCAGCATGATGCCGGCTTCACCCGACTTGATGGCGCGGGCCGCGGTGCCGATGGCATCCATGCCCGAACCGCACAGGCGGTTGATGGTGGCGCCCGGAACGATCTGGGGCAGACCGGCCAGCAGCAGGGACATGCGGGCCACGTTGCGGTTGTCTTCGCCGGCCTGGTTGGCGCAACCGAACAGCACGTCGGTGACCTGTTCCCAGTCCAGGTTGGGGTTGCGCTCGGCCAGGGCACGCAGGGGCACGGCGCCCAGGTCATCGGCACGCACCGAAGACAGGCTGCCGCCGTAGCGGCCGAAGGGCGTACGCAGGGCGTCGCAGATGAAAGCTTGACGGGTCATGTGGATTCAGCCTTGATGTGTAGGTGAGGGGAGCGCGTCGATTCAAGCGGCCATGCGCAGGGTGACGCCAGGGGTCATGTCCTGCAGGGCGGCCAGGGTCAGACCCGGGGCCAGGGCGACCACGGTCGCGCCGTCAGGGCCCAGATCGATGGTGGCCAGATCAGTGTAGATGCGGCTGACGCACCCGATGCCGGTGAGCGGGTAGGTGCAAGACGGTGCCAGCTTGGCCTCGCCCTTCTTGGTCAGGTACTCCATCATCACGTAGGTCTTTTTGGCGCCGATGGCCAGGTCCATCGCGCCGCCCACGGCCGGGATGGCGTCCGGCGCGCCGGTGTGCCAGTTGGCCAGATCGCCCGTGGCCGAGACCTGGAAGGCGCCCAGCACGCACACGTCCAGGTGGCCGCCGCGCATCATCGCGAAGCTGTCAGCGTGGTGGAAGAAGCAGCCGCCCGGCAGCAGCGTGACGGGCTGCTTGCCAGCGTTGATCAGGTCATAGTCTTCGTCGCCTTCGGCCGGGGCGGGGCCCATGCCGATCACGCCGTTTTCGGAGTGCAGCACGATTTCCTTGTCGGCGCCCAGGTGGTTGGCCACGGCGGTGGGCAGGCCGATGCCCAGGTTCACGACCGAGCCGTCAGGGATGTCGTTGGCCACCTGGGCGGCCATCTCGTCGCGGGTCCAGCGGGTGTAAGTAGCGTTGGAAGTGGTCATGTGTGTTTCCTCAGGCGCCCTTGAAGCCACCGGCGGTGGTGGCGGTGCGGTCGATCTTGACGATGCGCTGGACGAACAGGCCGGGGGTGACCACGGCCTCCGGATCGAGCGAGCCCAGCTCGGCGATCTCGTGCACCGAGGCGATGGTGGTTTTGGCGGCCATCGCCATGATCGGCCCGAAGTTACGCGCGGTCATGCGGTAGGTCAGGTTGCCCCAGCGGTCACCCTTTTCGGCCTTGATCAAGGCGTAGTCGGCGTGGATGGGCGACTCGAACACATACATCTTGCCGTCGATCTCGCGGGTTTCCTTGCCCTGGGCCAGCTCGGTGCCGTAGCCCGTGGGCGTGAAGAAGCCGCCAATGCCGGCGCCAGCGGCGCGGATGCGCTCGGCCAGGTTGCCTTGTGGCACCAGTTCCAGCTCCAGCTTGCCGCTGCGGTACAGACCATCAAAGTGGTGGCTGTCCGCTTGGCGCGGAAAGGAGCAGATGATCTTGCGCACCTGACCGGCGGCCAGCAAGGCGGCCAGGCCCACATCGCCGTTGCCCGCGTTGTTGTTGACGATGACCAGATCCTTGACGCCGGTGGCGATCAGGGCGTCGATCAGTTCATTGGGCTGACCAGCGGTGCCAAAACCGCCGATCATGACGGTGGCGCCATCCCGGATGTCGGCCAGTGCTTCGGTGGCCGAGGCCACAATTTTGTTGATCATGAAAGGCTCTCAGGAAAAGAGGCGAACGGCTTGGCCGCCTTGTCAATGTGTGTTCTAATAGCGAACAAGTATTCGCCAATCGAACAATTGCCAGCTTAAAGAGCGGTCATACCCCTGTCAAGATTGGTGGGGGTTAACCCCTATGTTTGATTTCACCTGATCCACATGCCAGCCAAGAGGCCTCTGACATGTCCTTGACCTTGACCTCGACCGAAGAGGGCGCCGCCGCCTCTCTCAAACCCAGTGACAGCTATGTGCAGTCGTTTGCGCGTGGCCTCGACGTGTTGCGCAGCTTTGGGGCCGAAGCACCCACACAGACGCTGTCGGAATGTGCCGAGCGCGTGGGCATGACCCGCGCGGGCGCGCGCCGCATCCTGCTGACCCTGCAGACGCTGGGCTATGTGGACTTGGAGGGGCGACACTTTCGGCTCACGCCCAAGGTGCTGGAGTTGGGTTTTGCCTACCTCAGTGCCCAGCCGTGGTGGGGCCTGGCGCAACCGCTGCTCGAAGAGCTCACGCAGGCGTTGAAGGAGTCCTCGTCGGCCGCCGTGCTCGACGGCAACGACATCGTGTACGTCTTGCGGGTGCCCGCCAACAAGATCATGGCGATCAACCTGGGCGTGGGCACGCGCCTGCCAGCGTACTGCACGTCCATGGGGCGGGTGCTGCTGGCGGCCTTGCCCGAGGAGGAGCGCGAGCGCCGCGTGGCAGCCATGACCTTGGAGGCGCACACGCCGCGCACCATCGTGAACCGCGACGAGTTGCTGCAGGTGCTGGCCCAGGTCAGGCGCCAGGGCTGGGCCATGATCAACGAAGAGCTGGAGATGGGCTTGATCTCGCTGGCGGTGCCGATTCGCGACCGGGCGGGCCGGGTTGTGGCCGCGATCAACGTCAGCAGCCAGCCGCATCGCCAGACGGTGGCGGGCATGCAGCAGCAGTTCCTGCCGCGTCTGCAGGCCGTGGCCGAGCGCATCAGCGCCCTGATGCCGCGCTGACACCATCCCGGCCACCCCTGAAACGACAAAGGCTCCAAGTTGGAGCCTTTGCCTTGGGTGGGGGAGGCTAAAACCTCCCCGTGCGCTCAGCACATTTACATCACAGCCTTGATGGCCGCGGCCACCGCCTTGATGTTCTTGGTGTTCAGCGCGGCCACGCAGATGCGGCCCGAATCGACACCGTAGACACCGAACTCGGCGCGCAGACGCTGCATCTGAGTGGCGTTCAGACCGGAGTAGCTGAACATGCCCTTCTGGCGGGTGATGTAGCCCAGGTCGCCTTGCACGCCGGCGGCGGTCAGCTCCTGAACCAGGGCCGCGCGCATGTCCTTGATGCGCACGCGCATCTCGGTCAGCTCGTCTTCCCACTGCTTGCGCAGCTCGGGCGAGTTCAGCACCATGGCCACCACGGTGGCGCCGTGCGTGGGCGGGTTGGAGTAGTTGGTGCGGATCACGCGCTTGAGCTGGCTCAGCACGCGGCCAGCTTCTTCCTTGGACTCGCTGACGATGCTCAGGGCACCGACGCGCTCGCCGTACAGCGAGAAGCTCTTGGAGAAGCTGGTGGAGACGAAGAAGTTCAGGCCGGCGTCCAGGAACTTGCCGATCACCTTGCCGTCTTCGGCAATGCCTTCGCCAAAGCCTTGGTAAGCCATGTCGAGGAAGGCCACCAGGCCGCGTGCCTTGACGGCCGCGATCACCTGATCCCATTCGGCTTCGGTCAGGTCGTAGCCGGTGGGGTTGTGGCAGCAGGCGTGCAGCACGATCACGGTGCCGGCTTCGGCTGCATTCAGCGCAGCCAGCATGCCGTCGAAGTTGATGCCGCGCTTGGCTTCGTCGTAGTAGGGGTAGGTGCCCACGGTGAAGCCGGCCGTCTCGAAGATGGCGCGGTGGTTTTCCCAGCTGGGGTTGGAGATCAGGGCCTGCTTCTTGCCGCTGACGTTGTGCAGGAAGTCGGCACCCAGCTTCAGGCCGCCCGTGCCGCCAATGGCTTGCGCCGTGACGATGCGGCCTTCGGTGACAGCAGCGTGCTCGGCACCAAACACCAGACCTTGCACGGCCTTGTTGTAGGCAGCAATGCCCTCGATGGGCAGGTAGCCACGGGGCTTGGGCGCGGCAGCGATCTGCTGTTCGGCAGCGGCCACGCACTTGAGCAGGGGCAGCTTGCCGTTGTCGTCGGTATAGACGCCCACACCCAGGTTCACCTTGTTGGGGTTGGTGTCGGCATTGAATTGTTCGTTGAGGCCCAGGATGGGATCCCGGGGGGCCATTTCAACGGTAGCAAACAGCGAGGCCATGCGAGCAGTCTCCGGACGGTTGGGGTAATCTGATGAGGGGAAGACGAGGCCGACAGCGTCTTCCGCGCGCTTGTGGCGAACGAACGTCGTGTCGGGCAAACCCTTTATTTTAGCGAACTGCGACCCGGATGTCAGAACCGATTTCAAGCCCGACCCCTGCCGTGACCTCGGAGCGGGACGATGTCACGCCGCCAGCGGGGCAGTTCGTGCATTTTCCCGACTCGCCGTTCGAGCTTTATCAACCCTACCCACCGGCAGGGGATCAGCCCACGGCCATCAACTTGCTGTGTGAAGGCATTGAAGACGGCCTGAGCTACCAGACCCTGCTGGGCGTGACCGGCTCGGGCAAAACCTTCACCATGGCCAACGTGATCGCGCGGGAAGGGCGCCCGGCCATCGTGTTCGCGCCCAACAAGACCTTGGCGGCCCAGCTCTACGCCGAGTTCCGCGAGTTTTTCCCCAACAACGCGGTCGAGTACTTCGTCAGCTACTACGACTACTACCAGCCTGAGGCCTACGTCCCCCAGCGCGACCTGTTCATCGAGAAGGACAGCGCCATCAACGAGGCCATCGAGCAGATGCGGCTGTCGGCCACCAAAAGTCTGCTGGAGCGCCGTGACGTGGTCATCGTGGCCACCGTCTCGGCCATCTACGGCATCGGCAAGCCCGAGGACTACATGCAGATGGTCCTGATCGCCCGCGTGGGTGACAAGTACGGCCAGCGTGACGTCATCGCCCAGCTGATCCGCATGCAGTACAAGCGCAACGATGCCGACTTTGCGCGCGGCACCTTCCGCGTGCGGGGTGACACCATCGACGTTTTCCCGGCCGAACACTCCGAGCTGGCCGTGCGCCTGGAGCTGTTTGACGACGAGATCGACTCCATCCAGTTGTTCGATCCGCTCACCGGTCGCATCCGCCAGAAGATCCCGCGCTTCACCATCTACCCGTCCAGCCACTATGTGACCCCGCGCGAGCGCGTGCTGGTGGCCATTGAAAGCATCAAGGAAGAGCTCAACCAGCGCGTCAAGGAGCTGGTGGGCATGGGCAAACTGGTCGAGGCCCAGCGCGTCGAGCAGCGCACCCGGTTTGACCTGGAAATGTTGCAGGAAGTCGGCCACTGCAAGGGCATCGAGAACTACACCCGGCACCTGTCGGGCGCCACACCGGGCGACGCGCCCCCCACGCTGGTGGACTACATGCCGTCCGACTCGCTCATGTTCCTGGACGAGAGCCACGTGATGATCGGCCAGCTGGGCGCCATGTACAACGGCGACCGCTCGCGCAAGACCACGCTGGTGGAATATGGTTTTCGCCTGCCCTCGGCCATGGACAACCGCCCGCTCAAATTCGAGGAATTCGAGACCAAGATGCGCCAGGTGGTGTTCGTCTCGGCCACCCCGGCCGCCTACGAGCAGCAACATGCCGGGCAGGTGGTCGAGCAGGTGGTGCGCCCGACCGGTTTGCTGGACCCGATTGTCGAAGTGCGACCGGCGACGCATCAGGTGGACGATGTGCTGCAGGAAATCCGCATCCGGGTCGACATCAACGAGCGCGTGCTGATCACCACGCTGACCAAGCGCATGGCCGAGCAGCTGACCGACTACCTGACGGAGAACGGCGTCAAGGTGCGCTACCTGCACTCCGACATCGACACCGTCGAGCGCGTCGAGATCCTGCGCGACCTGCGTCTGGGCGTGTTCGATGTGCTGGTGGGCATCAACCTGCTGCGCGAGGGGCTGGACATCCCTGAGGTGTCGCTGGTGGCGATTCTGGATGCCGACAAGGAGGGCTTCCTGCGCTCCGAGCGCAGCCTGATCCAGACCATTGGCCGCGCCGCGCGCAACCAGAACGGCCGCGCCATCCTGTACGCCGACAAGCTCACCGATTCCATGCGCAAAGCCATGGGCGAGACCGAGCGCCGCCGTACCAAGCAGATCGTGCACAACGAGGCCCATGGCATCACGCCGCGTACCGTCAACAAGAAGGTCAAGGAGCTGATCGACGGCGTCATGTCCAACGCGGCCAAGGACGATCTGCGTGCGGCCGAGGCGCTGTCGCGCTCGATGGAAGGCAGCGAAGCCCTGTCAGAGAAGGACCTCAGCAAGCGGATGAAGCAGCTGGAAAAAGACATGCTGGAAGCGGCGCGCAACCTGGAGTTCGAACAGGCTGCCCGACTGCGTGACCAGCTCGCCTTGCTCAAGGAGCAGGCGTTTGGGGCGGTGGTGCATGACCATGTGGTGGTAGGGGAATCTGCTCCGCTTGTGTAAGTGCGACGGCGCGCGCAGGCATGTTGTGGGCATGACGATTCATGACAGGGCTGTCATCGTTCGTTAACGTTCGTTTCATGTTGCGACGGGATAGTGGGGGAAGCGCTTTCCGCTTTAACCCCTTACTCGAAGCACATCATGAGCAAATCCAACGACTTCAACGACGAGAACTCCAACACCTCGGCCAACCCCACGTTTGATTCCGTCCTGCAGGCCCGCCTGAGCCGTCGTGGTCTGATGCGCGGTGGCGTTGGCACCGTGGGCGTGTCTTTGCTGGGCGGGATGGGTTTGGCAGCCTGCGGCGGCGGTGACGACGACGTGGTGGCGGCGGGGAGCGGTGCGAAAGCTGACGCGAAGTTGCTGGGCTTCACTGCTGTGTCCAAGAGCCTGGCCGACACCGTGGTCATTCCCGCTGGCTACACCGCCAGCGTGATCTACGCCTTGGGCGATCCCTTGAAGACCGGTGTGGCTGCTTACAGAAATGACGGCACCGATACCGATTACGAGAACCGTGCCGGCGACCATCACGACGGCATGGAGTGGTTTGGTCTTGGCACCGACAACAAGCCGTCTGCGACGTCCACCACGCGCGGCCTGCTCGCTGTGAACCATGAAGCCACCACTGACGAGACGCGCAGCTCCTTCTTCCTGCACGCGGACGGCGGCACCACAACCCTGCCGCGTCCCGCTGCCGAGGTCGACAAGGAAACCGCGATCCACGGCATCTCCGTGGTTGAGGTCAAGGCCACCAACGGCAAGTGGGCGACGGTGCCCGATTCGGCGTTCAATTTCCGTCTCACCAGCCTGAGCGAGAACATCCAGATTCACGGCCCGGCACGCGGCAATGCGCTGATGGTGACCAAGTACTCGAACGATGGCACCAAGACCCGCGGCACGTTGAACAACTGCGGTACCGGCAAAACGCCGTGGGGCACTTTCCTGACGGGTGAAGAGAACTGGGCGGGCTATTTCTTCCGCAGCGCCACCGATGACACCACTCGCGGTGGGGCCACCGCCAACAGCGTGGTTTCTCTCAAGCGCTATGGCCGCAATGCCGGTTCGGCCAGCCGCCATGGCTGGGAGACCGGTGGTGTGGACGACAAGTACGCGCGCTGGAACATCAGCCAGGGCGTCGGTGCTGCGATCGAAGACTACCGCAACGAACTCAACACCTTCGGCTACATCGTCGAAATCGACGCCTACGACAAGACCAAGGCTGCCCGTAAGCGCACCACGCTCGGCCGCTTCGCGCATGAAAGCGCAGCCTTCGGCAAGCCGGTGGTGGGTCAACCTCTGGCCGTCTACATGGGTGACGACTCGCGTGGCGAGTACATCTACAAGTTTGTGTCGGCCAAGACCTGGGTTGCGGCGGATGCCAACCCGACGGATCGCATCACCACGGGCGACGCCTATCTGGACGATGGCAAGCTGTACGTGGCCAAGTTCGGCAGCGATGGCAAGGGCACCTGGATCGAGTTGTCGATCGCTAACCCCTTGATTGCCAACTACGCGACTTATGACTTCGCCGACCAGGCCGACGTGCTGGTGAATGCACGCTTGGCTGCCGACGCGGTGGGCGCGACCAAGATGGACCGCCCGGAGTGGTGCTCCACCAACATCGCCAACGGTGAGGTCTACTTCACGCTGACCAACAACAGCAACCGCGCGATCAATTCGGCCACCATGCCACCCGACAGCGCCAACCCGCGTGTCTACACGGACATCAAAAACAGCAGCAGCGCGCAAAACGGCAACCCCAACGGCCATGTCCTGCGCCTCAAGGAAGACGCCCCTGGCAACGCGGCTGTCAGCTTCACCTGGGATGTGTATGTCTTTGGTGCCGAATCCAGTGCGGCCCCCGGCACGGTCAACCTGTCCAACCTGACTGGCGATCAGGACTTCTCCAGCCCGGACGGCCTGGTGTTCAGCCCAGCCACCGGCATCATGTGGATCCAGACCGACGACGGCGCCTTCACCGATGTCACCAACTGCATGATGTTGGCCGCCTTGCCGGGCACTGTGGGTGATGGCGCCAAGAAGACGCTGACCTACGCAGCGACCGCAGGCACGTTGACCGTGGATACCTACGTCGGCAAGGCTCCTGGCGAAGACAACCTCAAGCGTTTCCTGGTTGGACCGAAGGGCAGCGAGATCACCGGCTTGTGCGAAACCCCGGATGGCAAGGCCATTTTCGTCAACATCCAGCACCCGGGTGAAAGCACCGCCCAGGCTGATATCGCCACCCCGGCCAAGTATCAGAGCCAATGGCCGAGCAATGCGGGCTACGGCGCTGGCCAGCGCCCCCGCTCGGCGACGATCGTCATCACCAAGAACGACGGTGGCGTGATCGGTAGCTGATCGCCGCATCGAGCGCGCGCTGGCGCGCTTACTCATTGAAGCGCCCGGGCTTGCCCCGGGCGTTTTTCATGGAAACCGCTGACGAACCTTGCTCTGGCTTCCCCTCCGTAACAACCCTGATCTAAAGTTGACCAAAACAGTAGGAAAGCGTATAATCGACGCAAACACTCGGGATTGACCTGTCCCTGATCTGCCGGAGATCCCGGTGGGTCCAGCGCTGACCGACCCAGGGCCAGCGTGGGGCAATGTTTGATCCTGCATAAGGAGTTATGCCATGCGTTTGACCACCAAGGGCCGTTTCGCTGTAACGGCCATGATTGATCTGGCTTTGCGGGAGCACACCGGCCCCGTCGCTCTGGCTGCCATCAGCCAGCGGCAACAGATCTCGCTGTCCTACCTTGAGCAGCTGTTCGGCAAGCTGCGTCGCCACGAGCTCGTCGAGAGCACCCGTGGCCCGGGCGGTGGCTATTCCCTGGGCCGCAAGGCCGAAGACATCACCGTGGCCGACATCATCGTCGCGGTCGATGAGCCCATCGACGCCACCGGCTGCGGTGGCAAGGAAAACTGCATGGGCGATGACGGCGGCCGCTGCATGACCCACGACCTGTGGACCAGCCTGAACAACAAGATGATCGAGTATCTGGATTCGATCAGTCTGCGCAAACTGGTCGATGACCAGCTGGCCAAAGGCGTGTCGATTGAGGCGCAGCCCATCAAGCGCGCCATCTCGACCCAGCCCGTGGTCAAGCCCATCAAGATCACCGCGCCCAATTCCGTGTTCGCTCTCGGTGCAGCCCTGACCAAATAAGGGACATCGGCCCCACCGGCGCAAGCCGAGGGTGGCCCGCCCTGATAATTGAGTCTCACCCCTGAGCGTTCTGTTGTACCGCTGCCTGCCGGGTCGTGTTGACCTGTCTGGCGCCAGCCATTGAGTCCCCATCATGGACATGACCCCGCATTTCCCCATTTACATGGATTACGGCGCGACCACGCCGTGTGACCCCCGCGTCGTCGACGCCATGATCCCCTGGCTGCGTGAGCATTTTGGCAACCCGGCCTCGCGCACCCACGCCTATGGCTGGGAAGCCGAAGCGGCCGTCGAAAAGGCCCGCCAGGAAGTGGCCGAGCTGATCGGTGCCGACCCCCGCGAAATCGTCTGGACCTCGGGCGCCACCGAGTCCAACAACCTCGCCCTCAAGGGCGCGGCCCAGTTCTACAAGACCCGCGGCAAGCACATCATCACGGTCAAGACCGAGCACAAGGCCGTGCTCGACACCGTGCGTGAACTCGAGCGCCAGGGTTTTGAGGCCACCTACCTCGACGTCAAGGACGACGGTCTGCTGGACCTGGACGTGCTCAAGGCCGCCATTCGCCCTGACACCATCCTGATCTCGGTCATGTACGTGAACAACGAGATCGGCGTGATCCAGGACATCCCGACCATCGGCGCGCTGTGCCGTGAAAAGGGCATCATCTTCCATGTGGACGCTGCGCAAGCCACCGGCAAGATCGAGATCGACCTGGCCACCTTGCCTGTCGACCTGATGAGCCTGGCCTCGCACAAGACCTACGGCCCCAAGGGCATCGGCGCCTTGTACGTGCGCCGCAAGCCGCGTGTGCGCCTGGAAGCGCAAATGCACGGTGGCGGCCACGAGCGTGGCATGCGCTCGGGCACCTTGCCCACGCACCAGATCGTCGGCATGGGCGAAGCCTTCCGCATCGCCAAGGCAGAAATGGCCGACGAGAATGCCCGCGTCAAGGCCCTGCGTGACCGCCTGCTGGCCGGCCTGCAAGACATTGAACAGATCTTCGTCAACGGCGATCTGGAAAAGCGCGTGGCCCACAACCTCAACGTCTCCTTCAATTACGTCGAAGGCGAGTCGCTGATCATGGGCATCAAGGGCATTGCCGTGTCGTCCGGTTCGGCCTGCACCTCGGCCAGCCTGGAGCCCAGCTATGTGCTGCGCGCCCTGGGCCGCAGCGACGAGCTGGCGCACAGCTCGCTGCGCATGACCATCGGACGTTTCACGACCGAAGAAGAAGTCGATTTCGTCGTCACCACACTGAAGGACCGTGTTGCCAAGCTGCGCGAACTCTCGCCCCTGTGGGACATGTACAAAGACGGCATTGACATCAGCACTATTCAATGGGCGGCACACTAGTCATGCCAGCCCCCGGTTGCAGGTTCTGCAACCACCGACGACATTTGGAGTAACACCATGGCATACAGCGACAAGGTCATTGACCACTACGAACACCCCCGCAACGTCGGCTCCTTTGAAAAGGGCGATGACACGGTTGGCACCGGCATGGTCGGCGCCCCGGCCTGCGGCGACGTGATGAAGCTGCAGATCAAGGTCAACCCGTCCACCGGCGTGATCGAAGACGCGCGCTTCAAGACCTATGGCTGCGGCTCGGCCATTGCCTCCAGCTCGCTCGTGACCGAGTGGGTGCGTGGCAAGACGCTCGACGAAGCGCTCGACATCAAGAACACCCAGATCGCCGAAGAGCTGGCCTTGCCCCCGGTCAAGATCCACTGCTCGATCCTGGCGGAAGATGCGATCAAAGCCGCCGTCAACGACTACAAGACCAAACATGCAAGCTGATCAAGCCACCTCCGGCTCGTGCACCAGTGGGCCCGGCAACGGTCCCCTGGCCGAGATCGGTGCGGTCGACGCCGCCATGTCCGTGGGCCTGACCGAGGCCGCCGCGCGCCACATCACCCGCTACCTGAGCCGTCGCGGCAAGGGGGTGGGCGTGCGTCTGGGCGTCAAGACCACGGGCTGCTCCGGTCTGGCTTACAAGATCGAGTTTGCCGACGAGATTGCGCCCGAAGACATCATCTTCGAGCAACTCGGCGTCAAGATCCTGGTCGATCCCAAGAGCCTGCCCTACATCGACGGCACCGAACTCGACTTCGTGCGCGAAGGCCTCAACGAGGGCTTCAAGTTCAACAACCCCAACGAGCGCGACCGTTGCGGTTGTGGGGAATCCTTCCGCATCTGAGGCGTTCGCACGCCTTGCGTCGGATGAAGCCCCACCCTGTGGTGGGGTTTCGCCTTTTCAAACACCATGAACATCGACGCTGACGACTTCACCCTCTTGGGACTGCACAAGGGCTTTGCGCTGGAGCGCAGCCAACTGGACGCCGCCTGGAAGGCGCTGCAGGCACGGGTCCACCCCGACCGCTTTGCCGCCGAAGGCGGTGCGGCCCAACGCCTGGCCATGCAGTGGGCGGTGCGCGTCAACGAAGCGCATCAACGCCTCAAGGATCCGCTCAAGCGCGCCGCCTATCTGTGCGAACTCGCCGGGGTGCCGGTGCAGTCCGAGAGCAACACCGCCATGCCGGGTGCCTTCCTGATGCAGCAAATGCAGTGGCGCGAAGCCCTGGAAGAGGCCGACACCGCCGCCGAGGTCGAGACCTTGTCCGACGAGGTGCAACTCGACCGCAAGGCCCGCATCGCCCGTGTCACCCGCCTGCTCGATGTGGACGCCAACCCCACCCAGGCTGCGCAGGAAGTGCGCGCCCTGATGTTCATCGATCGCCTGCTTGAAGAGATCGATGCCCGCCTTGAACGCTACGAAGACGCCAGCTGAAGACCCGAACCGACCATGGCCCTGCTGCAAATTTCCGAACCCGGGCAATCGCCCGACCCCCACCAGCGCCGCATCGCGGTGGGCATTGACCTGGGCACCACCCACTCCCTGGTGGCCTCCGTGCGCAATGGCGTTTCCGAATGCCTGCCCGACCAGAGTGGCCGCGTGATCCTGCCCTCGGCGGTGCGCTATCTGGTCGATGAGAAAGGCCAAACCCGCCGCCAGATCGGCTTTGAGGCCTTGGCTGCTCAGGCCGAAGATTCGCAAAACACCATTGTCTCGGTGAAGCGTTTCATGGGCCGCAGCCTGGCCGACCTGCCGGACGCCGGGCGCCTGCCGTACCAGTTTGAAGATCAACCCGGCATGGTCGCGATCCGCACCGTGGCCGGGGTGAAGTCGCCCATCGAGGTTTCGGCCGAGATCCTCGCCAGCCTGCGCCAGCGCGCCGAAGACACCTTCAACGACGACCTGTTTGGCGCGGTCATCACCGTGCCCGCGTATTTTGACGATGCGCAACGCCAGGCCACCAAGGACGCGGCCCAGATGGCCGGGCTGAACGTGCTGCGCCTGCTCAATGAGCCCACCGCCGCCGCCATCGCCTACGGGCTGGACAATGGCGCCGAAGGCCTCTACGCCATCTACGACCTGGGTGGCGGTACCTTCGACATCTCGCTGCTGCAACTGAGCCACGGCGTGTTCGAGGTCGTGGCCACGGGCGGTGATTCGGCACTTGGGGGCGACGACATTGACCACCTGCTGGCCGAGTACGCACTGGCGCAGTCACAGATGCAGGCCGCCACGCCGCAAGACAAGCGTACCGTGCTGGTGGCCGCGCGCCGTACCAAGGAAAAGCTCTCCACCGATGGCAGCGCGCACCTGTCTTGCGCGCTGTCGGGCGGGATGTTGTCCGTCACCTTCACCCGTGCCAAGTTGGCCGAGTTGGTCAAGCCCCTGATCGACAAGACACTGGCCGCGGTCAAGCGCGTGCTGCGCGATGCCAAGGTCAAGGCTGACGAGGTCAAGGGCGTGGTCATGGTGGGCGGCTCCACCCGCATGCCCGCCGTGCGCGATGCCGTGGGCGGCTTTTTTGGTCGTCCGCCGCTGACCGATCTGAACCCCGACGAAGTCGTGGCGCTGGGCGCTGCCGTCCAGGCCAATCAACTGGCGGGCAACAACGCCCAAGGTGAGCACCTGCTGCTCGACGTGCTGCCCCTGTCGCTGGGGCTGGAAACCATGGGTGGCCTGGTCGAGCGCATCATCCCGCGCAACACCCCGATCCCGTGCGCCCGTGCGCAGGACTTCACCACCTTCAAGGATGGTCAAACCGCCTTGGCCGTGCACGTGGTGCAGGGTGAGCGCGAGCAGGTCGAGCACTGCCGCTCGCTGGCCCGGTTCGAGCTGCGTGGTATCCCGCCGATGGCGGCCGGTGCCGCCCGCATTCGCGTGAGCTTCCAGGTCGATGCCGATGGCCTTCTGAGCGTGTCGGCCAAGGAGCAGTTGTCGGGCGTGGAGGCCTCCGTGGTCGTCAAGCCCAGCTACGGCCTGACCGATGATCAGGTGGCCCACATGCTGCGCGAAGGCTTCACCACCGCCGCCGCCGACATGAAAGACCGCGCCCTGCGCGAAGCCCGCGTCGAAGCCGAGCGCATGCTCGAAGCCACCCGCACCGCCCTCGCGGCCGATGGCGATTTGCTCTCGCCCGAGCAACGCGCTGAGGTCGACAGCCTGATGACCCAGATCGGCCAGCGCTGTGACCTCGGCGACCTCGAAGCCCTGGAGGCGGCGACCAAGGCCCTGGCCCAAGGTACCGAAGCCTTTGCCGCCGAACGCATGAACCGCAGCATCCGCCAGGCCCTGGCGGGTCGCCAACTTGACCAGCTCTGATTCACCATGCCCATCATCAAGATCCTGCCCCACGCCAGCCTTTGCCCCCAAGGCAAGGAAATCACGGCGGCGCCCGGCACCAGCATCTGCGAAGCCCTGCTGGAAAACCACATCGAGATCGAGCACGCCTGCGACATGAGCGCGGCCTGTACCACCTGTCACGTGATCGTCCGTCAGGGCTTCAACAGCCTCAACGAGATGGAAGAGACCGAGGAAGACCTGCTTGACCGCGCCTGGGGTCTGGAGCCAGACTCCCGACTGAGCTGTCAGGCCATCGTGGCCGGCCAGGATCTCACCATCGAGATTCCGAAGTACACCATCAACCACGCGCGCGAGAATCACTGATTCATTGCACCAAGTGAACCATGTCTCGCCAGATCTTTCTTGACACCGAAACCACCGGCCTGAGCCCTGACTCGGGCGACCGCATCGTTGAAATCGGTTGCGTGGAGATGGTGAATCGTCGCCTCACTGGGCGGCACCTGCATTTCTACATCAATCCAGAGCGCCTCAACAGCGAAGACGCAGTCCGCGTGCACGGCCTGACGGATGAGTTCCTGGCCGACAAACCGACCTTTGCGGCTTTGGTCGATCAGATCATGGACTACTGCGCGGGCGCCGAGGTCATCATCCACAACGCGGCATTCGACATCGGCTTTCTCAATGCCGAACTGGCGCGTTGCGGCAAAGGCAAGTTCACTGAGCACATCGAAGGCGTGATCGACACCTTGTTGATGGCCCGTGAGATGTTCCCGGGCAAGTCCAACAACCTCGACGCCCTGTGCCGCCGCCTGGAGGTGGACAATTCACACCGGACGCTGCACGGCGCCTTGATGGACGCTGAGTTGCTGGCCGAGGTCTACATCAACATGACCCGGGGGCAGGACGCTTTGTTGATCGAGGCGGACGACGAGTCGGGCGGCGAAGGGCAGGGCGCGTTCGACGTGGCCGCCATTGATCTGCGCAGCTTTGATCTGCCGGTGATCCAGCCCACGCAGGAAGAAGCTGAAGCCTTTGACAAAGCGTTGCAAGATCTCGACAAAGCGTCAGGCGGAAAAAGTTTGTGGAAGTCTCTCGAAGCCGTGCTATAGTTTGGGTCTTCGCTGATTGCGACAAACAAATCAGCAAAGCGGCAAATCCCGAACCAGTTTCGGGCGGTTAGCTCAGCGGTAGAGCACTGCCTTCACACGGCAGGGGTCGCAGGTTCGAACCCTGCACCGCCCACCAAGAAAATCAAGCACTTAGCAGCAATGCTAAGTGCTTTTTTCTTTTCCGATCGGCAGAGCAAATTGGAAGCGCCAGACTTTGCGCCAGCGTTGGTGCTGAGCATGAGCGGGCTTTTCGCCCAACGCTCAAGCTGAGCCGGCGCTGGGTAAGGCCATGAAGAACCGCACCATTTCTGCAGAAGCATCCGGGCCGATGCCGTCGGTATAGGAGCCGCTTGCATGGCCGCCCGACCAGGCATGCCCCGCGCCGTGCAAGGTCCAGCTTTCAATCCGGGCCTGCCCCGCGGGGTCGGTGTAGACCGTGCGGCTGAACCGTCGACCGCCCGACGAGACGCCAGACAGTGTGCTGACATGCAAGTCGGCGGCCCCCGCCTGAGCGCCGTGGGCATCCCGCGCCTGCTGCTCGATGTGCGCACCGTTCGTGTGTTGTACCGTGTGGTCCCGATCGCCGTGGAACACGATGAGTGGCACCGCCTGCACGGCTTTGCGGCTTGGCGCTCCTGCCGCACCCGGGATGTTCTTCAGGCCCGGCATGCCGCTGCGCCCCCCTTTCATGGCGGCCATGGCCGATGGGATGTCATGCGCACTGCCATAGGGAAGGCCGGAGTGGGCGCCCACTCCGGCAAACACCTCCGGGTAGGTCTCGCCCAGCACCACGGCCATCGCCGCACCGGCTGACAAACCGGCAACATAAATGCGGCGTGGGTCGGCGTCATGCCTTTGCGCGACCTCGCGGACGATGCCAGCGATCAGCGAAGGCTCGCCCGCGCCGCGTGCCTGGTCTTGTGGCTTGAACCAGTTCCAGCACTTCGACGCATTCGCATGTGAGGTTTGCTCGGGGTACACGACCACGAAGCCGTGCTCGTCCGCGAGGCGATTCATCTGGGTGCCCGCGGCGAAGTCGTCCGCCGACTGGGTGCAGCCGTGCAGCATCACCATCATCGGGCGCGGTGCGTCGGACGCCCCAGCTGGAACATAGACCTTGTACGCCCGGCTGCCGGCGTCGTTGCTGAATTGGTGGGTGTCGAAGCTGCCAGGGCGTTGCGGCACCTCTTTGCGGGACGGCTTGTGTTCCCATGCGACGGGGTGAGCTTCGCCGTTGGGAACGATGCGGGCAGCGACATCGATGACGGTGTTGCCATCGAACCTCGGGGCGGATTCCGCCAGGCCCCCCGCAGCCAGGGCGCGACGGATGGTCTCGGTCACGTCATGCATCGGTCCGGCGGTGGTGTCGAGGCCCGCTGACGCGAGCGCCCGCTGAATCGTTGCGTTGATCGCGCCGGCATCGAAGGACGATGCGCGGGCGAGGAATGGGTTTTTCATGCTGTTCCTGATGTTGATGACGAGCGGCTCAATGAACGCGATCGGACAGGGCCCGTCGCACCGCTGGGCTGGCCTGGAATGCGCCGAGAACGGTCACGGATTCGATGGCGGCGAGCGCGAGTTCGGGGGGGACGTCGTCGGCAATGCGGGCGAGCCCCACGACCTGGATCTGCAGTCGCTGACCTGACGCCACCACGGCTTCAAGGTCGGTGCGGCTGTAGTGCTGAAGGCCGACGGTGAGCGTTCGGCGGGCCACGGTCTGCTTGACCGTGTCAGCGTGCAGTGCAAGCTGGTTTCGAAGTGCCGTCCGGATGAGGTCCGAACGGTTCGAATAGAAGCCTTCCTGAACCAGGAGGTCGACGTGGCCCAGATCGACCACGCCGACATTGACGGTCATTTTTTCCGTCTCGCCGGCGCGCTGTCTGTGTTCGATTGTGGTGCTGCTGCGCTTCATGCCATCCTCTTGGATTCCATTTGGAATCCAATTGGAGCATGTTTGCGTGTCATCGAAGCGCAGTCTGCGAATGACCACGTTGACGACATAGCGTGTGGGAAAGGCCGAAAGCCATCAAGGACGGGACGGCGGCGGCTTGCCACCCGGCCCGGGAACCAGTTGGTCGCGCCGCTCGGTGTCCAAACCAGGCGTGGCGTGCATGTCGGTGTCCACCATGCCGGCGTCGATGTCGCGCTTGGCCTGGACCATCACGGGATCGGGGGCCGCGGACGGGGCGTGGTTTGATTCATCGCGTTCATGTGGCAACGACAGCCCGTTGGCCGGCCCGGGCGTGCCAGCACCGCCGCGTGGCGGGGTGGCCACCTGGCGCCCGATGGGACGCTTCGTTCTCGAATTCAGGGACATGTGCATACCTCCTTGTGGCGGGTGTTGTTGCGGTTGCGCATGACGGGCTATCCCATGTGTCTCTGGGTGCCCCATGCGAGATGCGCAGGACGTGAGAAGACCATGTTTGTGCCAGGGCTCGGCTGTGTCTGTGCGACGGCACACACGGTCACAGTTGCGTGCCGATCACCGAGGCCACCCACTCACCGAACCTCTCGCGCGCAGGCCTAGCCTGCCACGCCGCATAGCGCACACTGTGCGCCAGTGCGAGATCGGTTTCGAAGTTGGCAGTCTGGGCACTCGCGAATGCACGGTCGACGATGTTCAGTGTGGCTTCGTCGTTGAGGCGGAACGACCGGTTGTCGAAGTTGGTCGAGCCGACCGAGGTGAGCAGACCGTCGACAATCAGGATCTTGCAGTGGTACATCGTGGGCCCGCACTCGGCAATGGTCGCGCCCGCGCTGAGCAGCGGTCCCCAGGTCGCCCGCGACGCGCCGCGTACGGCGGCGCTGTCGATGTGCTTGCCGGGTACCACGATGCGCAGCCGGACACCACGCTGGAGCGCATCGACCAGGGCTTGTTGGGTCAGCCTGAAGTGCGTATCGAGCCAGTGCATCGGGTCCTGTGCGCGGCCCGTCCAGGGCGGTGCCACACCGACGCCACCCGTGAACCCGGTGCGCCCATCGATGATCAGCAGCTTGCGGTGGGTTCGGTTGTTCAGGCGCCCAAGGTGTGACCAGTGCGGTGCATGAAACCGCCTGATCTGGACGCCCGCTTGCGCCATCACAGCGACCAGGCTGTCGTCCATCTTGGCGCTACCCACCCAGTCGAGCAGTACATGGACCTTCACGCCTTGGCGCGCCCGCTGGGCCAGGGCGTCGGCAAACTAGCGGCCGATGTCACCCGACCAGTAGATGTAGGTCTCAAATGTGGTGGACACCTGGGTCCCGCGGATCGCCGCCAGCATGGGCGGAAAGATCTGGTCGCCGTTCAACAGCGCGCGCGCTTTGGTTCCCTGCAGGAAAGGCGGCCCAAGCAACACGCGAGCTCGTGCATGAAGTGCGGGTCATCAAGCGTGTAGAGGCGTTCTATGCGGCGCTCAATCTTCGTCTCACCGCCCACAAAACTTGAAATCAGCAACCCCGCAATGAGGCTGAGGCCGACCGCGATACCTGCCACCCACACCAATGCGACGCGTCACACATGGTGGTTCGCAACAGACAGGTGGGTCAGTGCTTGCGCCTGGGCTTGGGCTTGGCCTTGGGTGCGGGCGGTGAGATCGCTTCGGCGATCGCTGCCTTCACCTGCCGCTTGACCTGTGCTGTGGCTTGGCCCCGCAAGGTGCCCGCGACACGGTTGGCCGTGCTCAGCCACATGCTCATGAACGGGTTCTTCTTCAACCATGGATTGGCCATGTCGCTCCTTCGATGCTTTGTGGTTCAAGGGGGATCCGCGATGTCCAGCGCGTCTTCGACGTGGGAATCGCAAGGTGGCCATGCGCATCGCGGAGAAGTACATGGCCGACCTTGTTTCAGGTCCTCAGCGAATCACCGCACCGTGTGATGCCGGCGGGGGAGGCGGGAGATCATGAGGCCCAGCGTGAGCGCGCCAGCGATGGTCGCCAGTGGGTGGCGACGTACGGTGTTGCGTACGCTATTCGCCAATGCATCCCTTGCGCCACGCAACTGGTTGGTCTTGGTCTGCAGCGCGTCTTCAACGGCCGAGACGCCATCGCCCAGTTGTTGCACGACCGGCGCAGCACCGTCTGCGAGCCGATCCAGGGTGGCGTGTGCGCCTTGCACCGCGTTTTTCAGCAAGCCGTTCGTTGCGGTGCTGTCGCTCCCGCTCTTGCTGGCCACCAACTTCGAGGTGTCGGGCGTCCACTTGTCGTCGTCATGGACAGACGAGGCGACATCGGAAGGGCTGTACGGGGTTTTGATTTCATTCATGAGGTCTCTCCTTGGGTTCAGGCCGTCGGGATCGACGTCCTCGGGTTGCGCGGGCTGCATTGACCGCAGTCGCTGCCTTACTTGGAGTTTTGACCTTAGGAGCTTCATCCATGAGCGTCTGTTCGCCGGCGCACGTTGGTGGAGCGCTAGGCCGCTGCCCCTGAGCGCTTTCTCGTCATCTCGCCTTGGCCGAATCCATCAGGTGAAATGACCACTCTGGTGGCAACAGACGAGATGTGGGCGCCTCGAAGCGCTTGATGTGAGTCGTCACGGCGTCGTGCTGACGCGCCAGATCACGTTGCCCACGTCGTCGGCAACCAGCAGGGCGCCTTGCCGGTCGAGCGCCACGCCCACCGGCCGCCCGAATGCCTGCCCCTGGTCATCGAGAAATCCGGTCAACACGTCCAGCGGCGCTGTACCCGAGGGCCGTGCGCCGTGGAAGGGCACGAAGATCACGCGGTAACCGCTGTGGGGCCGCCGGTTCCAAGACCCATGCTGGCCCACAAACATTCCGTGTGCGAAGCGCCCCGGCAGCGTGGTGCCGGTCGAGGCGGCGAGCCCCAGCGGTGCAGTGTGCGCCCCCAGCGCATAGTCCGGCACCAGCGCCTGGGCAACCAGGTCAGGGCGCGGTGGATCGACGCGCACGTCCACATGGGCGCCGTAGTAGCTGTACGGCCAGCCATAGAAGCCACCGTCACGCACCGAGGTCAGGTAGTCGGGAACGAGATCGCTGCCGATTTCGTCACGCTCGTTGACGACCGTCCAGAGTGCGCCGTCTGGCGCCCAGGCCAGGCCGTTCGGGTTGCGCAGGCCGCTGGCGAAGACGCGGTGCGCGCCGCTGGCGATGTCCACTTCCCAGATGGCTGCGCGCTCGGCCTCGGCTGGCATACCGTTCTCGCCGACGTTGCTGTTTGAGCCCACGGTGACGAAGAGCTTGCGGCCATCCTCGCTGGCGATGAGGTTCTTGGTCCAGTGGTGGTTGATGGTGCCGGCCGGCAAGCGGGTCACCACGACGCCAGGCACGGTGATCCGGAGCTGGCCAGGGCGGTATGGAAAGCGCAGGATGGCATCGGTGTTGGCCACGAACAAGTCAGTGCCGACCAAGGCCATGCCGAAGGGCGAGTTCAGCCCTTCCAGCAGCACACTGCGCACATCGGCCACGCCACGACCGTGGCTGTCGCGCAGGAGGGTGATGCGGTTGGCGCTGGGTGTGGCCGCGCCGGCCCGCTTCATCACGAGTCCCATGATGGCGCCCTTGACACCCCGGCTGTCATCGGGCCGCGCGGGCGCATTGGCTTCGGCCACGAGCACGTCGCCGTTGGGGAGCACCATCAGCCATCGCGGGTGGTCCAATCCACGGGCGAATGCCGTCACGCGGGTGCCCGCAGCCGCCTGCGGTGTGGCGCCCGCCGGCCAGCCGCGGGCGGGGGCGATGTTCACGGTGGGGATCAGTGTCGCGTGCGGCTCGACCCATTTGGGCTGTGGGCCGGTGCCGTCCGCAATCGTCAGCTTGGCGGTGTCGCCACAGGCGGCCAGCGCCAGAGCGGCCGTTGCGATGGTGAGGGCCAGCGATGTGAGCGTGGCGAGGTTCATGTCGGGCTCCTGAGCGCTTGCGGAAAACCTCAGGCTATCGCCCCGCCGACGTCCGATCTGTGCGCGAGCGAACCGATCTCGCGCTCACGCATGTGCGCCGACACGCAGAAGGCGAGCACGGCTCCGTGGCATTGCCCGGGCCTGGCCTGTCGTCATCCCACCCAGGCACGCGTCATGTGGGAGTGAGAAGGGCCATCAGCGTGCGTTGCGCCCTGCTGCCTCCACCACCTCACGCGGATACTCCCGCACCAGAGCGGCCAGCTCCTCATTGCGCTGCTGCTCACTCCATCCCTGAACCGACAGGATCTGCTGACGCGCCAGCGCGTACCGCTGCGCCTGCTCCTCCTGTCCATAAAGCGCTTCTTTGATTTCGCTGCCCAGGAACTGTTCGCGCAAGGCGCTGGCCTGTTGCAGTTGGAGTATGGCGGCCAGGCCGGGCTCCACGTTGGGGGGCGGGGCGGGTTGCGATTGCACCGCCTTCAACGCGTCCTGGTAGGCCGCATAGCGCGTCATCAAGTCGGCGGCCTCCCCCAGAGCGGGTTCGCTCAGATGGGCCTGGGCGGCTGCCTTGAACTGGGCGGCGATCACCTCGGGGGTCGCACGTGGGTGCTCCGACAAAAAGGCATCCAGTACCTCGCGGGTGGTGCCTGACATCTTCAAGCGGCCGTCAGCTTGGTTGCTCAATTGATCCAGGGTGGCCGGCGTGGCGGAAGTGCTCTGGGGTGTGTCCCATGGAAATCGGTGGCCGGCGGGGTTGGCCGATGTCGCTGTGCCCGTGGAGCTTGTGGCGGCGCTGTCCCCAGAGGTGGCATCAGGCCACATCACCACCGCCACGGCAAGAACGGTCAGAGACAGGGCGGAGAGGGCGACGATGAAGGTCTTGTTCATGACATGTGCGCAGGGCCCGATGCCGTTGGGCAACGACACCGGGCCCTGCTGTTTCTACCACTGCGTGAGGTTCAGATCAATTCAGCGTGTTGGCCGGCACCACAGGCAGCACGACGCTGGAAGGATGCTCGGCGCTGTGGAGGATGACCGTGGTGCCGCCGTTGGCGTTGGCCTGGTTCGGCAGCGGCCACACACCCTGAGCCTGGTTGCTGGCGCTGATGGCCACACGCAGCTTGTGGCCGGCGCGGATCAGGGCTGCATTGGGGAAGATCTCCACCGGCACCATCATGGGTTTGCCCGGCACCACGGCTTGAGCCGAGGCGGCCGTGAACGGATGCCAAGGCTGGATCATGACGCCGTTGACATAGCGCGAACGACTGGTGTCCACCGCGCGGTAACGGGCCGACATCAGGCCAGTGGTGATGGGCGTGGCCACGCCATCGGGCGAGACGCTGTCCACGCGCACGGCCAGGGCGGCGTCGGTGTGCGTGGCGGTGATCCACACATCGGCCTGGATGGGGCCGTTCAAGTACATGTCGGCACCCAGGGCTGGGGTTTCATAGATGGCGGCCTTTTGGGCGGTTTCCACCTTGGTGGCGTCTTTGTAGCAGGAACCACCCAGGATGCCGGCGATACCCAGGGTCCACTGGTCATAGCTGCTCGAGCACTTGGTGCCGTCGTTGAGCGTGACCTCGGCCTTGACCGCATCGCCGTTACGCGAAACGCTCACCACCGGGGCTGTTGGTTCGACCACGGAGGCGCCCACTTCGGTGGATGTGGGGGCTTGTGCGCTCAAGAGTTTGCCCCCGCGCAGGTACATGCGCTGTGCAGACATCTGGGGGTGAGGCCAGTCGGTGGTGCGGGCATAACGCGGGGTGGCGTCCGTGCCATAGCCTTGCACGACCTGCGTGACGTTGGGCATGGTCGCCGCGCCGGTGTTCATGCCCTTGAGGTACTGGTCAAACCATTGCAGCAGGAGGTGACGACCTTTGGGAATGCTCTCGGAGCCGCCGATCAGCTTCAAGATCGAACCCACATGGGAGCCGGGCAGCACCAGCAGCTTGGTGTTGGCGTTGCGCTTGACTTGCTCATACAGCAGGGGCACGTCACGTTGGAAAATGTCGTTGGTACCCCCAACCAGGAAGGTGGGCACGTTGATCTGGTTGGCGCCTTCAATGGGCGAGCGCACCGACCAGAACGAGCCGTCGTCGGTGGCGATGCCCACTTGGCCAGCCAGGCCGTTGTTCACGGTGGGCAGGTACCAGCTGTCAATGGCGTTGATGTGTTGCTGGTTGGCCAGCTTGATGGTCGAGGCCAGCTTCGGGTTGAGCAGTTGCTCGATGGTGTTGAGCGCGCCCACGCTCAGGCCGTGAGTCAGCGGCAGCCAGATGCTGAGGAACTGTGCGTTCATCAGGCCACCCACACCGACCACGCCGCGATAGGCGTCGCCCATGGGTACAGCGGCAAACACCGCCTTGACGGCGGGATGCTGTTGCTTGGCCGTGAGCATGCTGGTGATGCCCAGGTAGGACGTGCCTGCCAAGCCGAGGTTGCCGTTGAACCAAGTTTGTTGGGTGACCCACTTCACGGCTTCGCCGTAAGCCTGCTGCTCGGCCTCACCGATCAGCTGTGTCTCCCCGGTCGACATGCCAGTGCCCCAGGCGTCGACGGCCACGGTGATGTAGCCGCGGCGGATCATGTAGTCGTCCTTGCCGCCAATGATCAAGGTGGTGTCACCGGCCGCCACGCTGCCGAGGATCTGGCCGACGTCGTTGCGGTAGGCGGTTTGCGTCAGGATGACCGGGAACTTGCCAGGCGCCTGCTGGCCCCACATGTTGGCTGGCACGGACACGCGCACGGAAAGCTTGTCGCCAGTGCTGGTGGTGATGTATTGCAGCGGCAGCGAGATGGCGCGGGGGAAGTTGGCCGAACGGTCGTAAGTGGACCAGTTGGAGTAGGGGTTGGAAGTCGTGGGGGCGTTGGCCTGGCTCAGCGTACCGCGGGTGCCCAGTGTGGTGGTCTGGGCCACGGCACTGGTCAGGACTGCGGCCATGAGACAGCTGGCGAGGGCGGTGAGTTTGAGCGGACGCAAGTTGCGTGTGCGGATGTCCATGGTGTCCTTTCGGGCTGAGATGTGTCGTTTTTAACGATTCACACCGGTGACCCGAATGCGTGTTACCCCCCGGAAAGCTTCGCCTCGCAGCGTCTGAAGTGACAACGGGGGTCATCATGTGAGCCGAGCAGGCGCTTGATGCGTGGTGGCTCATCGTTTCCTGAGAATCGTCCAGCTCTCGGTGTGCCGAGCGTTTCACCGCTGTGAGCGGACTCGGTGGCATTCCTGCAACGATAGGTGGGCTCGTCAGGGCTGCGGTGGGGTGACAGGAGCGAAGACCGGCCGTGATTTTGGCGAGGCAAGAGAAAGCATGCCCGATCTCGTCATAATCGTTACAAATTCAATGGGTAGGCTGACGTGTTCGTTGATGGGCATGTCGGTTGCATGTCTGAGCGAGCTGAGAGTCAAAAAAAGATGGATTGCCGAAAGTGCGGGAGTGAGCTTGCTGAGAGCGCTCGTTTTTGTGGGAAGTGCGGAACGCCTGTGATCGCAACCGAGCCTGTCCCGGTCTCCACCAACACCACCGAACTCGGCCGAGGGTGTCCGAGTTGCGGTGCTGATTGCAAACCCGGTGTGAAGTTCTGCGGCAAATGTGGCCATGCTTTTGCACCTGCTACACCTGCTACACCTGCTACACCTGCTACACCTGCAACTGCACCGACACCGACACCGACACCGACACCGGACGTGCGCGTCACGACCGAGGCCGGCCCATCGGGGCGGCCCGGGGCCAGAGCCATCGTGGCCTTGGTGGTGGCCTCTGTGGGTGTATTGGGCGTGTTTGCATGGTGGTTGACTTCGCGCGGTCCGGCGCCCGCTCCTGCTGCACAAGAGGTGGTGTTGCCTGAGCCGTCGGCCGAAGCATCGGAGGCTTCGGTCTCGAGTGGCGTGCTCACGTCGGGTGCACAGGCGCCCCTGCTTCCCGCCTCTGTGGCGACGCCGGTGGCTCCGACCGAGATCATCGAGCACGAACCTGTGGTGGTGCCGGTTGCACCGCCTGCAGTACGCGTCGACGAGGCGGCACAAGCACAGGCACGTCGCCAGAAGGTCGAGGAAGAGGCACGTCAGGAGCAAGTGCGTCGCGATGAGCAGGCGAAGGCTCGCCAGCGTGAGCAGGACAAGGCCAAACTGAACCAGGCCAACAAGACCCTGGACGACTTGCTGAAATGAACACAGGAGCACACATGAACAAGATTGCAGTGACGGCCGTGGCCATGGCCATCGGACTGGCGGGTTGCGCCAACACCAACACCAATACGGCCACGCCGGGCGCCATGGACGACAAGACCCAGGGGGCTGTCATGGGAGGGGCCTTGGGCTGCGCGGGCGGTGCCTTGCTGGCCAAGCTGGCGGGAGGCAACATGGCCGCCGGTTGCGCCATGGGCGCGGTCGTGGGCGGCTTGGTGGGGTTCGAGCGCGCGCGTCAGCAGGAAATCGCCGATGCCGAGCGTGCCCGCCAAGAAGCGATCGAGGTAACGGCTTCTCTGCCTCCGCAACAACGAGCACGCGGCGGTGAGATCAAGACGGTCGAGGTGGTGGCCAAGGACAAAGCCAACGGCAGCACCAAGAAGGTCAAGGCCTTTGAGTCGGTCAGCGTCGACCTTCCCATCTCGGCCAAGGGTACGCCCGAGTACACGTCGGCCATGGGCAAGCTCAAGACCCTGGCGGAGCGTGTGGCCGACGAGCGCGGATCTGCGGAGATTCTCGTCTCGGTGACGCCGGCCGATGCCAAGGCCAACAAGGTGAACATGGCAGGCGGCAAAGTCGCTTCTCCCAAGGGCAACCCCATCACTGTGACCAAGTTGACCGATGCCAGAGTGACCAAGGGTATGGAGCGCATCACCGTCAAGGCGGGGCGCCTCAAGACAGCCGAGGTCTGATCGCCTATGTCCTACGAATACAGCTCCGAGCAAGCTCAGCTTGACTTCCCCAACCCCTATCGGGTCGAGAACATTCTGTGGGCGGTGCGCGCCACCATCCTGCTGGTGTGTGCCCTGGCTTTGATCTTCCTGGCCCGCAAGCATCTGGCGCAGCAGGCGCTGGGCAGCTTCATCGTGCCGGTGGCACTGGGCGTGGGCATGATGGTGCTGGCGGCCTGGAATTTCGTGCGCATCGGGCAGCAGCTGCGCGTGTTCTTCGGTCGTGGCCAGCCGGCCGGTCTGGCGCCTGAACTGGATGCCGACAAGCTCGGCTTGCCCGACGGTGCCAAGACTCTGATGCAGACGGTGCGTCAAGGCGCGCTGGAGTTTGCCATTCCCAGTGGGGCGCTCAACGGCGTGTTGTATTCACTGGTCAAGGACCTGATCACGGCGCCGGCCTACATCCAGAACGTGCTGCAGAACCGTTTTGCCAACTTGGCGTCCTACGCGTTCTTGCTGTTGATCATGCTGGTGGCGATGATCTTCGTCTGGGGCTCGCCGATCCAGTCCTGGGTGGGAGCCTTTTTCCTGGCGCTGGTGGTCTTCATGGCCGTCAAGCCGGTGTCGGGCAGTGACGTGCAGGCCAAGGTCAGCTTCAACCTCAAGCAGATCGTGGGCTTGACCCTGGCGGCCATCCTGGGTCCGGTGGCGCTGGGCTTTCTCAGCGGCATGTTGCCGGACCTGGAATGGTCCAGCTTTGGCACCCAGGCCCTGATCATCCTGGTGGCGCTGGCCGCCATTGAAGGCGTGTTCTTCGTGGCCGTGCAACGCCACATCGACCCGCCGCCACCGGTCAGCAAGGTCGACACGCAAGACAACTTCAGCTTCAATGCCGACCCGAACCTGCTGATGCAGGAGCTCGACCGCGAGATGCAGCGCAGCTGGACGCACCGCATTCCCAACCGTCGCTACGCCCGCGTCTTGCCCAACATCAACCTGGGCAGCCGTGCCGGCAATTTCAAGGGCCAGATCCTCGAAGAGACCCAGCCTATGGCCCCGTCGGCGTTCAAGCGCATGGACTTCTCCGTGGCGCGTGCCTACCCGCGTTTCTTCTGGTTGATGGTCATCGACATCATGGGGGTCGTGCTGACCTTGGCAGGGGCGCTGGCGCTCGTGACCTTCGCGGTGCGTTTCGACCCGATGGCCGACTGGCGCCCGGTGCTGGGCTTCGCCTCGCTGGGCCTGTCGCTGGTGGCGGTGGGGGGCTATGCCTTCCGCAGTGCCCACACGCTGTGGGGCCGTTTTGACTTCGAGTCCACCCTGACCTGGGTCGAGATGGAAGGCAGCTTCATCCGCTCCAAGGTGGACATCGGCAACCGCCTGCAAGACCGCGTCTTCACCGAGCGTGAGGTGGTCAACGTCGAAAACATGACCTTCCGCGTGTGGGTGATGCAGTTGCGCAGCGTGGTTTTCGGCCACCAAAGCCATGGCAGCGTCACGCCTCGCATCATCACCGGCATGCTCAGCCAGCCCAAGGAGGCGCAGTACCTCAAGAACCTGGTGCGCCAGTTCGCGGGTGAGCAGAGCATCGTGATCGCGCCCACGGCCAACGAAGACGCCCGGCGCATGTCGGCCATCGGGGCGCTGAACCAGCTAGGTGCCGCCGCGGCACCGGCCGCGGCTTCGTTGACCTCGGGCGTCGTCGCTGAGACCTTGCTGCAGGCCGCCGCACCGCAGGCAGCGCCGCAGCAGGTTGCAGAGGTGGCCGTGGTCGCTCCTGCTGCACCTGCCGAGGTGGTGTGTGGGGCGTGCGAAACGGTCAATGACAGCAGCAATGCTTTCTGCGAAAGTTGCGGCACGCCCATCCTTGCCACCTGAGATCGCCTTCCTGATTCATGGACCCTCTTCGCGCCGACCGTCTCCTGGCCATCGTGGCCCTGACCTTCCTCGGGGTCGGCTGTGTCTATGTGTTGTGGCCCTTCATGAGCTCGCTGGCCTGGGCGGCCATTCTGGCGTCGACCTGCTGGCCCCTCTTGCGCTGGCTCGATCGGCTGTTGAGCGGGCGGCGCGTGCTGGCAGCCAGCCTGCTCACTGCCTTGATCACCCTGGTCGTGTTGGGCCCGGTGACGGCGGTGGCGTTCGGACTCGCCGACAACATGGCCCAACTGGGGCGTGGCGTCACGAACCTGGTGAACAGCGGCTTGCCCGATGCGCCGGCCTGGTTGCGTGATCTGCCCCTGATCGGGCAGTCGCTCTTCGAGTACTGGCAGCGCCTGGCGCACGATGGCAAGCGCCTGATGGCCGAGTTGAGCAAGCTGGCCGACCCGGCTCAGAAGCTGGCGCTGGACACCGGGCGCGTGGTGGGCAAGGGGGTGATCGACCTGGGCCTGTCGGTGTTCCTGGCCTTCTTCCTGTTCCTGCACGGGGAGTCCCTGGCGGTGCGCCTGCGCGTGGCGCTGTCGCGCCTGGCCGGCACGCGCGCGAGCTACCTCATCGAGATCACCCAGGGCACGGTCAACGGCGTGATTTACGGCATCTTGGGCACAGCCCTGGCTCAAGGGGTGTTGGCCGCCATCGGCTTCCTGATCGCGGGTGTGCCTGCGGCGATGTTGCTGGGAGTGGTGACCTTTTTCTTCTCGGTGGTGCCGGTGGGGCCGCCGCTGGTGTGGGGTGGGGCCGCCATCTGGCTGTTCCAGCAGGGCGAGCTGGGCTGGGCCGTGTTCGTGGCGGCCTGGGGCTTCTTCCTGGTCAGCATGGTCGACAACGTCATCAAGCCTTTCATCATCAGCCGCGGTTCGCGTCTGCCCTTTGCCGTGGTGCTGCTTGGGGTGCTCGGTGGCGTGCTGGCGTTTGGCGTGATCGGCGTCTTCCTGGGCCCGACGCTGCTGGCGCTGGGCTACCGCCTGCTCAACGAGTGGACGACCTCGGACGCCTCTGACCCTGCGGCGTGAGTCCCGGATCGATCGGGCGCCGGCGTGCGTGCCAGAACCCAGGCTGACACGCTCCTTGCCCCGGCCTCCAGCAGCGTGTGGGCGACCTCGTTCAAGGTGGCGCCGGTGGTGAGCACGTCGTCCACCACGGCAATGTGGCGGCGCTGAATGTGGGGCAGGGCGGCCTCAGGCACCTCGAATGCCCCTGCAATCTGGGCCCGCCGGGCCTCGGCATCCAGGCGCATGAGTCGCTCGGTGTGTCGCGCACGTTGCAACACATCGTGGCGCGCGGGGCGTCCGAGGCTCGTGGACAGGTGCTGAGCGAGCAACCAGGTCTGGTTGTAGCCGCGCTCCAGCAGGCGCGGGCGCGACAGGGGCACCGGCACGATCAGGTCAACCGGGTGAGGGCGTTTTGCAAGGGCCTTGAGCATGAGCCCGGCCAGCGGCCGCGCCAGCGCGGTGCCCTCCTGAAACTTGAGGCGCGACAGCACGCCCAGCCAGGGCGCCACATAGTCCAGGGCGGCAATGGCCCGGTCAAACTCCGGTGAGTGGTCTTCGCATTGGGGGCAGACCCCGTCGGGGGCAGGGCCCCGCAGAGCGATGGCGCAGCGCACGCAGCGTGGCACCGGGCGCTGCCAACGGTCTACGCAGGCCTGACAAAGGGGCTGGGCCTGCCACTGGCCGCACAGCAGACAGGTGGTGGGAAGGTGGGTGGGCAGACCGCAGGCGTTCAGCCAGGTGCGCAGTCGAGAAGCCCCGGGTGACAGCACGGTTGGCATGGGCTCAATATACTGATGCACCCCGAGCGTGCGCCATCGCCCGCAGTGGGGGCTTCAGCGCCTTTTCATCCCATGTCCGACTCATCCCCCGCCGGCGCGCCGGCCTCGCCAGCCTGTGCCCCCCATCGGCGCGCCTTGCAGCGCCAGACGCGGCGCCTGGCCGCCTTACCCGAAGCGCCCTGGCTCCATCAGGAGGCAGCGCGTCGCCTGGCGGCCAAGCTGGCGCCCATTCGCTTGCAGCCCAAGGACTGGATCGACTGGTCGGCCTTTCTGGGCGCCGGGGCGGAGCTCGTGCAGGCGCAGTACCCCCAGGCTCAGCGCTGGGTGGTCGAGCCCTCGGGCGAGCTGGCGCAACGCAGCCAGGCGCAACTGGCGCAGAACGCGCAGCGTGACTGGCGCAAACTGTGGCGTCGCGAGGTGCCGCAGGCCCACGTCGAGCCGGTGCCCGCCGATGCCCCGTGGCGCAGTGACGGTGCGGATGGCGCCCAGATGCTCTGGGCCAACATGACCCTGCACGCCAGCGCCGACCTGCCGGGCCTGATGCGCCGCTGGTACGAGCACTTGGCCGTCGACGGTTTCCTGATGTGCTCCGGCCTGGGGCCCGACACCGCCCGCGAGCTGCGTGCCGTGTACGCCGCGCTGGGCTGGCCCCTGCCCACCATCGACTTCATCGACATGCACGACTTGGGCGATGAGCTGGTGCAGGCCGGTTTTGCCGACCCGGTGATGGACATGGAGCGGCTGACCCTGACCTGGGAGACGCCCGAGGCCTTGCTGGCCGAGCTGCGCACCTGGGGCGGTAATGTGGCCCAGGGTCGATTTGCCGGTTTGCGCACGCCGCGTTGGCGCGCCCGACTGTTGGACGCCCTGCGCGAGCGCCTCATGCGTCCGGACGGTCGCCTGGGGTTGACCGTCGAACTGGTGTACGGCCACGCCATCAAGCCCACGCCACGCATCAAGGTGGAGGCCGAGACCCGTGTGTCCCTGCAGGACATGAAGCGCATGATCCGCAAAAGCGACAAGCCAGGTTGATACATGCCGTCACAGGGTGATGCATTCCCATGCAAACCACGGGTAATTCATAGCATGGAATCTCGCATTCACGGTTGAGGTAGCGCAACTCGCTGACTAGAATGGGTTGAACACCCCGTATTGCACATTGGTGCATGGGGTGGGTCGGTGTACGGCTTCAGGAAGATCCTGTTGCCGTGTACGGGTCCGTCCGGACCCCGTTCAACCACGACGAGTCAACACATGAGCTATGTGCCCGGGTTTGCAGTTCGTTCGTTTGGATCTTGGGCAAAGCGCCTGTCTTCACTGAGGCGCCAACTCGCTGGCTGGTTGCTGTTCTCGATGGCCCAGGTCAGTTGGGCCGTCAGCGACCTCGCCGGTGGTCCTGCCGTGCGGCAGCTCGATCTGCATCCACCGGTCACGCGCATTGCGGCCGAGCAGCAGTGGTTGCATTACATGATGCTCTACATCTGCGGCGCCATCTTCCTGGGCGTGTTCGGCGTGATGTTCTACGCCATCTTCAAGCACCGCAAATCCAAAGGCGCCAAGCCAGCTGATTTCCACGAATCGACCACGGTCGAGATCATCTGGACCGTCATCCCCTTCATCATCGTGATCGGCATGGCCTTGCCGGCGACCAAGGTGGTGGTGGCGCAGAAAGACACCACCAACGCTGACCTCACCATCAAGGCCACCGGCTACCAGTGGAAGTGGGGCTACGACTACCTGAAGGGCGAGGGCGAAGGCATCTCGATGCTGTCCACGCTGGACGCCTCGCACCGCGCCTTGTCCGATGCCGGCACGCCCCAGGGTGACAACTACCTGCTGAAGGTGGACAACCCCTTGGTGGTACCGGTGGACCGCAAGATCCGCATCATCACCACCGCCAACGACGTGATCCACTCTTTCATGGTGCCGGCCTTCGGCATCAAGCAGGATGCGATCCCCGGCTTTGTGCGCGACACCTGGTTCCGCGCCGAGAAGGTGGGCGACTACTACGGCCAGTGCGCCGAGCTGTGCGGCAAGGAACACGCCTACATGCCCATCCACGTGCGGGTGCTGACCGCCGAAGACTACGCCGCCTGGGTGGCCGAGCAGCACAAGGCCATGCAGGCCAAGGCCGATGACCCCAACAAGGTCTGGACGCAAGACGATCTGATGGCCCGTGGCGAGAAGGTCTACGCCGCCAACTGTGCCGCCTGCCACCAGGCCAGCGGCAAGGGCGCAGGCGCCATCAAGCCACTGGACGGCTCAGCGGTGGTGCTGGACGCCGACCAGGGCAAACAGATCAATGTGCTGCTCAACGGTCAGAACAACATCATGCCGGCTTGGCGTCAGTTGTCTGACACCGAGATCGCCGCGGTGATCACGTACACCAAGAACCAATGGTCCAACAAGACGGGTCAGACCGTGCAGCCTGCCGCCGTGCTGGCGGCGCGCAAGTGAAGCAGGCCCCGTGCCTTACAGGATCAGGAAAGGACCATTCATGAGCGCAGTTCTGGATCACACCGGTCACAGTGAGCATCACCACGATGACCACGGCCATCCGCACGGCTGGCGGCGTTGGGTGTTTGCCACCAACCACAAGGACATCGGCACCTTGTATCTGTTGTTCTCGCTGACCATGCTGATGATCGGCGGGGTGCTGGCCTTGGGCATCCGGGCCGAGCTGTTCCAGCCGGGCCTGCAACTGGTCAACCCCGAGCTGTTCAACCAGCTCACCACCATGCACGGCATCATCATGGTGTTCGGGGCCATCATGCCGGCCTTTGTGGGCATGGCCAACTGGATGCTGCCGCTGCAGATCGGCGCCTCCGACATGGCGTTTGCGCGCATGAACAACTTCAGCTTCTGGCTGATGATCCCGGCGGCGCTGTTGCTGGTGGGCTCCTTCTTCATGCCCGGCGGTGCCCCCGCCGCCGGCTGGACGCTGTACGCGCCCCTGACCCTGCAGATGGGCCCGTCCATGGATGCGGGCATCTTCGCCATGCACCTGCTGGGCGCCTCGTCCATCATGGGCTCGATCAACATCATCGTGACCATCCTCAACATGCGCGCCCCCGGCATGACGCTGATGAAGATGCCGATGTTTGCCTGGACCTGGCTGATCACGGCCTACCTGCTGATCGCCGTGATGCCGGTGCTGGCCGGCGCCATCACGATGACGCTGACCGACCGCCACTTTGGCACCAGCTTCTTCAACCCGGCCGGTGGCGGTGACCCGGTCATGTACCAGCACATCTTCTGGTTCTTTGGCCACCCCGAGGTCTACATCATGATCTTGCCGGCCTTCGGCATCATCAGCCAGATCGTGCCGGCCTTCGCTCGCAAGCGCCTGTTCGGCTACACCTCGATGGTGTACGCTACCGCGTCCATCGCCATCCTGAGCTTCATCGTGTGGGCGCACCACATGTTTGCCACCGGCATGCCGGTCACCGGTCAGCTCTTTTTCATGTACGCCACCATGCTGATCTCGGTGCCCACGGGCGTGAAGATCTTCAACTGGGTGGCCACCATGTGGCGGGGCTCCATGAGTTTCGAGGCCCCGATGCTGTGGTCGGTGGGCTTCATCTTCGTGTTCACCATGGGCGGCTTCACGGGCTTGATCCTGGCCGTCGCCCCCATTGACATTCAGGTGCAGGACACCTACTACGTGGTGGCCCACTTCCACTATGTGCTGGTGGCGGGCTCGCTGTTTGCGCTGTTTGCGGCCTTCTATTACTGGGCACCCAAGTGGACCGGTGTGATGATCCCCGAGTGGAAGGGCAAGCTGCACTTCTGGTGGTCGCTGATCGCCTTCAACGTCACCTTCTTCCCCATGCACTTCCTGGGGCTGGCGGGCATGCCGCGTCGCTATGCCGACTACCCCATGCAGTTCGCCGACTTCAACGCGATCGCCTCGGTGGGCTCCTTCGCCTTCGGCTTTGCGCAGGTGTACTTCATTGTCGGCGTGCTGATTCCGGCCATGCGTGGCAAGGGCACACCGGCCCCGGCCAAGCCCTGGGATGGCGCCGAGGGGCTGGAGTGGGAGATCCCTTCGCCCGCCCCCTTCCACACCTTCGAGACGCCCCCCAAGCTCGATCCGTCGGCCACGCGCGTGGTGGGCTGAAGTGGTGAATGTTGGCTGATGTTGGTTGAAACTCTGACGAGGAGCGTTCCATGAGTGTCACCCCCTCCATCAAACTGGGCCGTCGGCGCAATGTGCGACTGGCGCTGATCCTGGCCACTGTGGCGGCAACGTTCTTCATTGGCTTCGTCGCCAAGATCATGTTGCTGTCGTCGCACTGAACCCCAGCCAGCGTCCCGCCCCTTTGCTCATGTCCGAATCGCCGCAAACGTCCTCCACCCGCCCGAGCGCTGCGCGCGCTCGTTTGGGCTTGCGGCAGGCCAATCTGGCCATGGTGGGCAAACTCGCGGTGATCACGGGCCTGATGTTCGGTTTTGGCTACGCCATGGTGCCGATGTACCGCCACATCTGCGCGGCCCTGGGCATCAATGTCCTCAGCCTGGGGGACCGGCAGATCCCGGGAGCGACCTCGTCGGTCCAGCCCAACACCCAGGTCGATCTCAGCCGCACCATCACCATCGAGTTCGATGCCAACGCGCGTGGCCCCTGGGACTTCAAGCCGGCGGTGCGCTCGGTGCAGGTCCACCCGGGCGAGCTCATGACCGTGATGTACGAGTTCCGCAACCGGCAGGACCGCCCGATGGCGGCGCAGGCCATCCCCAGTTACGCGCCCAAGCAGGCCACCTCGCACTTCAACAAAATGGAGTGCTTCTGTTTCGCCGAGCACACGCTCAAACCGGGTGAGAGCAAGCGCTGGCCGGTCACCTTCGTGATCGACCCCAAGCTGCCCAAAGACGTGGCCACCATCACGTTGTCCTACACCTTCTTCGAGGTGGGCGGCAAGGTGCCCGCCGCGCCCAAGGGGTCGGTATGAGTGAAGACCTGCGCCAGGCCGCACAACGTTCCGGTTCGTTCTGGCAGACGCTCAAGGCCGTGGCGTGGTCGTTTTTCGGGGTGCGCAAGTCCAGTGACTATGCGCAGGATGTGGCCCGGATCAATCCGGTGCATGTCATTGTCGCTGGGGTGATTGCCGCCCTGGTGTTCGTTTTGGGGCTGGTGTGGCTGGTGCGATGGATCATCGCCAGCGGCATCGCCCAGTGAGTGTCAGCCGAGGAGCACAACATGTCGACAGCGGTTCCCAAAGGACAGGCCCCGTACTACTTCGTCCCCGGGCCCTCCCGGCATCCGGTGATGGCGGCCATCGGCCTGTTTTTTGTCATCCTCGGGGCTGGGCAGTGGGTCAACGGCGCAGGGTGGGGCGCTTACTCTCTGGCCTTTGGCCTGCTGTGGTGGGCCGTGGTGCTCAAGCAGTGGTTCGGCGATGCCATCCGCGAGAGTGAAAGCGGCCTCTACAGCCAGCGCATCGACGTGTCCTACCGCTGGGCGATGGCCTGGTTCATCTTCTCCGAGGTGATGTTCTTTGCCGCCTTCTTTGGCGCGCTGTACTGGGCCCGCATGCATGCGCTGCCGAACCTGGGCAGCATCGACAACGCCCTGTTGTGGCCCGACTTCAAGGCCATCTGGCCCTCCACGGCCCCGGGTTTCACCGGCTCCCCCGCGGGCACCGTCGAACCGTTTCGCACCATGGGCCCCTGGCCGCTGCCCACCATCAACACCGCCTTGTTGTTGACCTCGGGTGTCACCCTCACCATCGCCCACCACGCCTTGCTGGCGAACCAGCGCGCCAAGACCGTGGGCTTCATGTGGCTCACCGTTTTCCTGGGTGCCCTGTTCCTGGGCCTGCAAGGCTATGAGTACTTCGAGGCCTACACCCACCTCAACCTCAAGCTGTCCTCGGGCATCTACGGCTCCACTTTCTTCATGCTCACCGGCTTCCACGGTCTGCACGTCTTCGTCGGCACGCTGATGCTGCTGTTCATCACCCTGCGCCTGCAGCGTGGTCACTTCACGCCCGAGCGCCACTTCGGATTCGAAGGTGCAGCCTGGTACTGGCACTTCGTGGACGTGGTCTGGCTGGGCCTGTATGTGGTCGTCTACTGGACCTGAGGTGGGCACCTGGCCCACCGGGCTCACCGGTTGAGGGGGAGCCCAGTTGGTTGAATCCAGCCCAGTTGATACGCGATCCAGATGAAGATGAACAAGGCCACCGACAGCCCCACCCGCCAGGCCAGGGCCCGCATCATGCGGCGCGGGGCCGGTTCGCCGGACTGCCGGTCACGCAACATGGCACGACCCGCCAGGGCCAGGGCGGCGACGATGGCCAGCAAGGCCAGAGCAAGGATCAGTTTCATGCGACCCGATTATGGGCAGTCCCAAGGGGCGGGCACAGCGAGATGACCCCAGGTACCGCCCGAGTCATCGCGTGCGTGGCTGGCCTGCTCACGGTGTTGGCCACCGCCGCGTTGGGACAGTGGCAGTTGCGGCGCGCCGACGAGAAACAGCAGGCGCAGACCCTGCTCCAGACACGCCAGCAACTGCCGGCGTGGCAGTCGGCCGACTGGCCGTGTGACGGTCGCACCGCCGAGGCCTTGCCCGTGCAGCGCACCGCCCAACTCACCGGGACCTGGCTGGCCGAGCGCACCGTCTGGCTCGACAACCGCACGCAGCAAGGTCGCACGGGTTTCGAGGTGATCACCCCCTTGCGCCTGCATGCGCCGGGCAGCGCGTGCGATGGGCGCCTGCTGTTGGTGCAACGCGGCTGGGTGCAGCGTGACGTGCGTGATCGCCAACGTGTGCCCGATCTGCCCACCGCCACCGGCCTCGTCACGGTGCCGGGTCGGGTGGTGGCGTCGGTTTCTCGCGCCTACCAGTTGGGCGCCGAGCCGCTGCCCGCAACCGCGCCCTCGGCAGCACCGGTCCAGCCCCTCATCCGCCAGAACGTCGATGCAACGTTCTGGCAAGCCTGGCTGGGGCAATCCCCGCTTCCCGGCGCCGTGCTTCAGGTGCAAGCTGAGCCTCAGAGTTCAGACACCGTCTTGCAACGCCAGTGGGCGGCGCCTGACCTGGGCCGCGACAAGCATCTGGGCTACGCCGCACAGTGGTTTGCCTTGTCAGCCGTGGCCGCCGCTCTGACCCTGTGGTTCCAGTTCATCCGTCCCCAACGCCTCGCCAGACGTCTGGCCAGAAACGCTCACCATGCCACCTCCTGACGCAGCCTCTTCCAATCCCCTGCTGCAACTCAGCGTTCACAGCCTGCCCAGCGCAGGCGCAGCCTCCCCCCAGCGCACGCGCATGGGGCGGCTCAAGATGCTGCTGATCTGGGCCGTGTGCGCCGCACCGGTCGTGGCGTCTTACCTGAGCTACTACGTCGTCAAGCCTCAAGGGCGCATCAACCACGGCACCCTCATCACGCCGCCCAAGCCCATGTCCGCCGAGCCCGGGCTGGCGTTGACCGATCTGCAAGGCCAGGCCGTTGCGCCCCAGGCCCTGCATGGCCAATGGCTGCTCGTCAGCGTGGCCGGTGGGGCCTGCGATGCCGCCTGCGAGCGCCAGCTCTACCTGCAGCGCCAGTTGCGCGAGGTTCTGGGCCGCGACAAGGACCGCGTCGATCGCGTCTGGCTGATCCCCGACCAGGCCGAGGTGCGACCGGCCTTGTTGCCGGCGCTGGCCCAGGCCTGGACGCTGCGGGTGGACGCTGCGCGGCTGTCGCAGTGGCTGCAAGCCGACGCCGGTCAGACCCTCAGCAGTCACCTGTATCTGGTCGACCCCCGGGGCGACTGGATGATGCGCTTTCCGGCCGATGCCGATCCGGTGCGTGTCAAGAAAGACCTGATGCGCCTGCTCAAGGCCAGCGAGTCGTGGGACGAGGCCGGCCGTTGAGCGCACCCGCATGATCGACCTCGTCAACCTCAATCCCGCGCTGGAAGTGGCGCTGTTCGGAGCGGTGCTGGCGCTGTTGGCCGCTGGCGGCGTGATGTGGCGCGCCCGCCGTGCAGGCCTGACAGGCTGGCCAGCCTGGCAACATGCCCTGACGGTGGCCACCCTGTTTCTCACCATCGACCTGGTGGTGTTCGGTGCCTTCACGCGCCTGACCGATTCCGGCCTGGGGTGTCCGGACTGGCCGGGCTGCTACGGCCAGACCAGCCCCTGGGCCGCACACGCCCAGATCGCAGCCGAGCAGGCGGCGGTGCCGCACGGGCCGGTCACGCACAGCAAGGCTTGGATCGAGATGATTCACCGCTACCTCGCCACCGGAGTGGGCGCCTTGATCACCGGGCTGATGCTGGCAGGTTGGTGGCTGCGCAGCCGCCACGGCAGCCTCTCCCCCTGGTGGGCCACGGCCACCTTTGTGTGGGTGTGCGCGCAAGGAGCGTTCGGAGCGCTCACGGTCACCCTCAAGCTGCAGCCCCTCATCGTCACCTTGCACTTGCTGGGCGCCTTGCTGGGCGTGGGCCTGTTGACCGCACAGGTGCGCGTGCTGGACGGCGTGGCACCCTCCGCCGGCGCCCTCAGCAGCAGCGCCTCCGGCCGCAACCTGCGCGCCTGGGCCGAGGCGCCTTTGCGTCGCTGGGGCTGGCTCGTGCTCGCCCTGGTGTCGACACAGGTGGCCCTGGGCGGCTGGGTCAGCACCAACTACGCCGTGCTGGTGTGCAGCGACATCCCTACCTGTCAGGGCCAGTGGTGGCCCGAGATGGACTTCGCCAGCGGCTTCCACCTCCTGCGCGCCCTGGGTGAGAACGGGCAGGGCGCGCCCATCAGCATGGCCGCGCTCACCGCCATCCACATGAGCCATCGCCTGATGGCCGTGCTCGTGACTGTTGCACTGTGGCGTTACGGCGCGGCGCTGCGAACGTGGCGCCCCGCAGCGGACGTCAGTTCAGCAGACCGCACGGGCAGCCCACCCTGGCGTCGCGAAGGCCTGTGGCTGTGGGGCCTGCTGGCCTGGCAACTGCTCAGCGGCCTGAGCAACGTGGTGCTGGGCTGGCCCCTGGCCGCGGCCTTGGCCCACACCCTGGGCGCCACCTTGCTGGTGTGGCGTCTGGTGCACCTGCTGGTCTTGCCTCGCCTTGTTCATGCGCCGTCTGGCGCCCTGGCCCCCGCGCATCAGGGACTTCACCCTGGTGTGGCCGGTGTGTCCACCCCATAGTGTGTTCACCCACCGAAGGATGCCCATGTCAGATGCCCTTGCTGCGCCCTCATCCGTTGCGCTGCCGGCCCCGCTCTCTCCCTTCCGCCAGTTCTATGTGCTGACCAAGCCCAAGGTCGTCCAGCTCATCGTCTTCTGCGCGGTCATCGGCATGCTGCTGGCCGTGCCGGGCGTGCCCACCCAGGCAGAAGCGCTGCGGGCGGTCGCGGCCTGTGCCGGCATCTGGCTGGTGGCCGGGGCTGCCGCCGCCTTCAATTGCTTGATCGAGCAGGGCATCGACGCCCGCATGAAGCGAACAGCCTGGCGCCCCACGGCGCGCGGCGATCTGTCCCTGCGCCAGACCCTGCTGTTCAGCGGCCTCCTGTGCGGCCTGGGGATGGCCATCCTGGCCCTGTGGGTCAACGCGCTCACCATGTGGCTGACGCTGGCCACCTTCGTGGGCTATGCCGTGGTCTATACCGTGGTGCTCAAGCCGCTCACCCCGCAGAACATCGTCATCGGCGGCGCCTCCGGGGCCATGCCACCCGTGCTGGGCTGGGCGGCCCTGCGTGGCGAGGTCGGACCCGAAGCGCTCATGCTGTGCCTGATCATCTTCCTGTGGACGCCGCCGCACTTCTGGGCCCTGGCGCTCTACCGCGTCGAAGACTACGCCAAGGCCGGCCTGCCCATGCTGCCCGTCACCCATGGCAACGCCTTCACGCGTCTGCATGTGCTGCTCTACACCCTGGTCCTGCTGGCCGGCACCTTGCTGCCTTTCATCTACGGCATGAGCGGCTGGCTCTATCTGGGGTCGGCGCTCACCCTCGGAATCTTGTTCCTGGTCTATGCCTTCCGGCTGTGGCGGCGTTACAGTGATGCACTGGCCCGCAAGACCTTCCGCTTCTCCATCATCTACCTGATGCTGTTGTTTGCCGCCTTGCTGGTCGACCATTACTGGAAGATCTGAGCGTCCCCATGACCCGCAAGCCCGTTTCGCACTTTGATGTGACCCGCCGCCGCACCCTGATGCTGGCCGCCACCACCGCCCTGAGCCTGTCTGCTGTGTGGGGCCTCAGTGCCTGTGACCAGCTCTCGGACATGACCAAGCCCAAGGCGGGCCTGAAGTTCAACGGGGTCGACATCACGGGTGCCACTTACGCCAAGCAACTGCGCCTGAAGGATTTTGACGGGCGCATGCGCGACCTGTCCGAGTTCAAGGGCAAGGTCGTGTTTGTGTTCTTCGGCTTCACGCAGTGCCCTGACGTGTGCCCCACCACCATGGCCGAGCTGGCCGAATTGCGCCGCCGCCTGGGGCCGGATGGCAACAAGGTGCAGGGCGTGTTCGTGTCAGTAGACCCGGAGCGTGACACCCCCCAGGTGCTCAAAGGCTACCTGCAGGCCATGGACCCAAGCTTTGTGGGGCTGACCGGCACACCTGAGGAAATCCAGGCCGTCGGCCGCGAGTTCAAGGTGTTTTATCAGAAGGTCGAGACGCCCAGCGGCGGCTACACCATCGACCACACCGCAGGCTCCTACATCTTCGACCCGCAGGGTCAAGTGCGCCTGTTCGCCCGCTACGGCATGCCGCTGGACCAGCTCACCGCCGATGTCCGCCAGTTGCTGGCCCTGCCTGCCGTGGTGGCATCGGCCGCACACTGAGCTGCGACACAGGGTTGTCCGTGACCCCGCCCAGCCACCGAGGCGCGGCGGCTGGCTTCACTCGGTCAGCAAGACCAGGCTCTGGCGGCCGCTCCACTCTTCCTCGGCGCCCAGGGTGATCGGCTCGAACACCGCAGCGGCTTCCACACACAGCATGCCTTGCCAGTCGTCAGCGGGCATGTCGGCCAGGGCGGCGCACTTTTGCGGCCCCGGGTTCCAGATCACCGCGTCGGGCCAGCCGGATTGCGTGATGTTCACGCGGCGGGGGCCATCGCGCAGCAGCAGGTCTTTCACGCCACTGTAGATGCGGTCGAATTCACCGTAGAAACGCTTCTCCGGGTGATCTTCGATGTGGCGCTCGTCCAGCACCGTGTCCTCGAAGGGGCGACCTTCCAGCCCCAGCAGGCGCGCCTGCGTCACATCTGACACCGCCAGGTAGGTGTGCAAGGCGGCGGTGAAGGACCACGGGGTCTGTCCCGGGTTCTGCACATACAGCTCCAGATCCAGGCGCGTGTTGCTCACCGACACCGTCATCTCAGTCGTGAAACTGTGTGGCCACAGCGCGCGCGTCTCGGCGGTGTCGTCGAACACCAGGGTCAGCTGGGCATGGTCCTTTTCCTGGCGGCTGCTCTCCACCGTCCACGCGCGGGTGCGCAGCAGGCCGTGGCGGGGCAGGCTGGTGTCCGGGCCCCGCTGCGCGAACTGCGGAAACACCACGGGCACGCCGCCACGCACCGCGTGTCCGGGGGCGATCACCGCCTCGGGCGACAGGTACAGCTGGTTCGCCCCACCGGCAGGGACCCACGAAATCACCTGCGCGCCATGCAGCAGCACGGTCGCCTGGGCCCCATCGGGCGATTGCACGCGCACGGCCGGCTGGCCCTGCACCTCGATCATGTCAAACATCGTCTCACTCATGCCGTGAGTATCCACCCTTCGACTGGGTCCAGGTCAGGCGACAGGCCCCAACTTGTGGCGCCGGACTCATGTTGGGCCTGCGCCCAGGCCGCCTGCATCAGGCACAGCACCGCGTCCAGGCGATCGCCTTTCGGGTCGGCTGCCAGGTGATCGCGTTGGGCGGGCGTCAGCTTGAGCCGCAGCCCCAGGCGGGTGCGACCCTGCTCCAACGCATCGATCAGGTCCAGGCGGGCGATCAGGCGTTCGGGCGTCGCGTCGGTTTCGCTCTTGTAGCTGCGGCGCCCCAGGATCTCGCCCGCCAGCAAACCGGGGTAGGCCTCCAGCGCGATGGCATCGGCCCGCCCCGTGCGCAGCCCGGGCAGGCTCACATCGGCGTCCACCAGCCGCTTCATGCCCTCAAAGTACATCTTGCCCACCGGGACATAGCGGGTTTGCAGCGGGCTGGTGCTCGACAAACCCGGCACCGCCCGGTCGGTCGCGCGGTGCAGCAGCTTGCCGCCGGCCGGACGGTCGATGTGCCAAGTCTGTCCCCAGCCGTCGATCAGGCGCTGAAAGCCGGAACGGTCGCCGCAGTGCGCATGCAGGGCGTCGATCAGCCGATCGCATTCGGCAGTGGGTGCATGGGGGTCACGTAGCCGGGCAAAGGACTCTCCCGGGCCGTGCGCCGCCAGGGCCTGCACGAACGGTCGGGGCAGGCCAAAGGGGAAGTCACAGCCCATCACGAAGCCATGGTGCCAGCCTGCTGCCGCCATCCCGGTCGGCCGCAGCTGCACCGCCCACTCATCCAGGCTGGGCAGGGATTCCAGGGCCAGCAGCTTGACCGCATGGCCGGCGCGCAACCCTTGAGCCAGGGTCAAAGGTTTGCGCCGCGTGGGCGCACAGCTGAAATCCAGGCCCAGCAGCGTCGGGTGCCCGGCGCTCAATTCGACCGGCTGATGATGGAGGCGGTGGCCAGCAACTCATCAAGCAGGGCCATCGACACCTTGCCAGAGACAGCATACGGGTCCAGCACTGGGCGCTCGGAGTACTTCAGCAAGATGGAGGGATTGACCCGATCCAGGTTCACCTGCCCCATCGTCCAGTTGGAGAAGCGCCGCTCGGTGATCTCTTCGTAGTGCAGCACAATCACATCGCGGTGGCGGCTGTCGCTGCAGATGCGGCTGTAGAGGTGGTTCACCGTGTCGCGCCCGCCTTCCAGCACCTGCATGAAGATCTCGTCGCTGTGGCACAGCAGGCCGGTCACGCCAAGTGCCGGGTTGGTCTTGCGAGATGAGGCCAGGATGCTCTCGATCACATCGGGCGTCAGCGCCTTGGCCGCGCGGCTGGCGTAAAGCAGTCGAACCAACATGGCATCAGCCTTTCTTGTGGGTCACCAGAGACAGGAATTCGCGACGCAGATTGGGATCCTTCAAAAAGGAGCCCCGCATCACACTGTTGATCATCTTGGAGTCCATGTCCTTGACCCCGCGCCAATGCATGCAGAAATGGTCGGCTTCCATGATCACGGCCAGGCCGTCAGGGTTCATGCGCGACTGCAACACATCGGCCACCTGGGTCACGGCCTCTTCCTGAATCTGCGGACGGCTCATGATCCAGTCGATCAGGCGCGCGTACTTCGACAGGCCGATCAGGTTGGAGTGCTCATTGGGCATGATGCCGATCCACACCTTGCCCATGATGGGGCACAGGTGGTGCGAGCAGGCGCTGCGCACGGTGATGGGTCCGACGATCATCAGCTCGTTGAGGCGCTCGGCGTTGGGAAACTCCGTGACGGGTGGTGCCTCCTGGTAGCGACCCCGGAAGATCTCATTGAGGTACATCTTGGCCACGCGACGGGCCGTGTCCTGCGTGTTGTGGTCACTGTCGGTGTCGATCACCAGGCTGGACAGCACGCCGCGCATCTTGCTCTCCACCTCGTCCAGCAGCGCTTCGAGCTCACCCGGTCGGATGAAATCGGCGATGTTGTCGTTGGCGTGGAAGCGCTTGCGTGCGGCCTTGATCCGCTCGCGGATCTTCAGCGACACCGGCACGCCTTCATCGTCAGATGGGCAGGGCGGGGTGTCGGTGTCAAGGGCCGGGTCGGAGGGGCGGGGATGGGTCATGGCGTGTCCTGGGCTACGAGGTGCTCATACAGCAGTCAGGCATCGTAGCGCCCAAACCCGCATCCTGCTCAGTGTGGGGTGGAGTCCTCACCTGCTGCAGGGGGCATCCGTGAGGCCGGATCAGCGTGCCTTGGCGCAACCGGCGCTCTGCGGTTGCTGGGCGCACAGACGTCGCTTGTCGCTGTCCGAGCGGGCGGAGCGGGTGTGGGTGAACATCGCTTCCAGCAGAGCCACATCGGCATCCTGACCTCGCTTTGTCGCAGGCTTGCGGGTGCGGGCCTCAGCGTGCGTTGGCTGCGGTGTGGTCTTGGCCACCCGACTTGGCTCGCTCCGGGGTGTGCCGGTGGTGCGAGACGGTGCCTGCGGTTTGGGCGAGGCGGGGTGGAGCGGCGGTGCTGCGGTAGGCGCGGTGTTCAGCGCCGCCAGGGGGGAGGCCGCAGCCACTGTGCCCAAGCCTGCGACCGCAGCGGGTGCGACATTCTCGATCACGGCGGCTTGCGGCGCCGGTGCGCTCTGCCAGCCTGCCGCGGATGCCGTTGCTTGCGTGGGCAGCGGCGACACCGTGGAAGCCACTGCCAGAGGTGAAGAGGCGGGGACACTCAGGGCGGCGGTGGGTGCCTGTTGACGTGCCGAGGTGACAGCTGGCAGGGGATGCACGACGCTGCGTGTCGATTCATTGGGCATCGCCGTACCGGCCTGGGAATGACCTTGTGCGAGCACCATGGCAAAACCTGCCAGCAGGCCAACGATGCCCAGTCCCATCAGGGCCAGCAGTGCCTTGAACTGCCAGCTGTTGCCACGCCCGCGTCGCGAACGTCCAGACGCCCGTTTGGAGGGGGGACGGCTGGCGGCGAGCGTCGATAGAATCCGCACGCGTTCGGGGGCCTCGTCCGCGTCGGGCTCCATGCCGGCAAACAGGCTGGGACGGTCGAGCGCGGGCTGAGCGTGCGGCCGCGAAGAATGAGTGTTGCGGGGCCATGTCAGGCCCTGGTCATGGCTCAAGCCTGACTCCCGAAATTGTTTTGGAATGTGTGAACTCGCGCATTCTAGGGAGACGGGGGCGGTCGCGAAAGGCCGAGTTCGCTGACTGCAAAAACTGGTTACAAGAATGATGCAAACAGGGTGGGTGTTCGGGTATTTCATGCTGGCCAGTGCCGCCTTGGCTTTGCTGGTATTTCCGCATTGGCGCCAGGCACTGGCCTTGCGTTGGCAACGCTGGTGGCAGCGGGGCCGCACGCAAGGCCAGCGGGCGGGGCAGCACCTGGGCGCGCAGGTGCGGCAGGCGCCGAC